>JADMIO010789694.1_pt1 | contig 71303 bp, 54 predicted proteins | sample 8958161 | NCBI WGS metagenome assembly JADMIO01 (sample SAMN16585339, study PRJNA669376) | soil metagenome | isolation source: Crop rotation soil | place: USA: Cullars Rotation, Alabama | collected 2011 | reverse complement strand
GCCGCGACTTCAAGTCACGTGAATTCCAAGCTTCGGATCCCACTGTGCTGGAAAGAAGAAGGTGCGTTACGAGCATTTCGCGGGCGGGCATCATCTCTACCTCCCGCACCTCGTTGCCGCTCTCGATTGGTTCCTGGAAGGCGACAGGAATGAATTGAATGTCAGCCCGAGTGCCAACGCTCGTTAGGCTGATACGATTCCTTCGTTAGTCTTCGGCAGCGTCGGCCTAGAACAAATGCGCCCTGACAGCTAAGTGCGGATTCATGTTCGCGAAACTCGTTCCCGCATCCGGCCGCAGCGGTTGCTTACGATAATGCAGTTCCACATAGCGGATCCGCTGGGCGGCTTTGTTGGCCCGAGCGATGACCTCTTGCGCATTAACCCCGAGCTGCTGAGCCAGATCAGCCCAGGTGCGTGTCTTCACTCTCGCGGCTAGAATTTGATCGAAAGTTTGCCCGCTCTTGCTGGCGAACAAGTTAACCATCAGCAACTCGCCATAACTCAGATCGATCTGAGATTGTTGTTCGACGAGGGTGTGAATGGGGACATCAGTTTGCCAGGAAACCGCCGCCGGCACCAAACCCAAGCCTCGCACTGAGTGCATCCCGAGCGCGTCGAGTGAGTCGATCGCGTTCCGCAGCTGGGAATCTTCGTTCGCCAGCGACTTGGAGCGAATATCGGTGAGATAGGAAGAGCCGTAGCCGGCACCCAGATGTGTCCCGACCGCGGCCGGCACCCAAACCGTGATCTCATGGTGTCGGTCGTTGGCTGCGTGGGCAGTGAAACTTGGGATAAGTGCGACGATCCCAAGCATGAGGAAAGACTTAAGCATCGTTTTCATGAACCTAATCAGCCTTCAATCCGAAGCGCTGCGTTAGGACTTAGTTCCGCCGATCTCGGACATACCGCTTTGATCGCCAGAGGGAAGAGCGAATCTCAATCGCTCCGAACGGATTACGAGGGTTGTGGGCCCATTCGCAAGTCAATAAGATTGAGACATGAATAAGACATTGCTGCTCTTAACCACACTAGGAGTTGTCCTTCATTATCCCGTTCTCTCGGCTCGCGCGGAGCAACCAAAGCCATACAAGAATAAAGAGGCGAAGCTCTGGGTCGCTCCGCCAACCGGCAGCCTGCTCGGAGGCGGCTATGCTGATTCAGGCGAGACCCACATTCGAGCTAAGACTATCGCTCGGGAACAACCGGGTTTTCGCAATGCGATCCAGCTTCTCGACGCGCAAGGTGACGTGACTGTCGCCGGCGTCGGTCTGGTCCCCACGGCGGTGGCATGGCAAACCAAGGTCCCGGTCCGCACTCTGGTCGCCCAACAGGTGGACACGCGCCTGAGCTACGGCGAACTGCTGATCGCCAACTCGCTCGCCGAGGGAAGCCAAAAGAGCTTCCAGGAAATTATCGCCATGCGAATCAAGACGAAAACCTGGGGCGAACTGGCATTGCAACTCCACATCAATCCGGAGTCGATCAAGGCACGGGCCGAAGCCGCCTCTAGCGCGATCAGCTACGCGGAAGCGCGACGTAATCGGCGCCGCGAGCAAAACTTGCGCGATAGCGGATTCGAGACGCGGCATTCGCAAAATCCCACCGCGGTGGAGCATGCCTTCGGTCAATATGGCGGCGGCTAGCGGAGAATTGCCTGTCATCCTGAGCGAAGCGCAGCGGAGTCGAAGGATCCCGTGGAAGTTACCCCGAAGGTCGGCGGCGGGATGGAAAGCCCGGCCTCGCCGACTGCCTCGGCTGCGTTACGGCCTCGACTGCTCGGGATGACGTGCGCCATCACCGCAAGAAGCCGCTCCTTGCTAAAACGCAAACTTCATCTAGAGTGGGCGCTTCGTTTATGGCAGAAAGCAGTGACACGATGGACATGAAGGAGTTCCAGCTCCACGAGCGGGACACCGGCAGCGCGGACGTGCAAGTAGCGCGTCTCACCCGCCGGATCGCTCAGCTCACCGAACACCTGAAGAGTCACGCCAAAGATCATTCCTCGCGTCGCGGTCTCCTGAAAATGGTCGCCACGCGCCGCAGCCTGCTCGATTACCTCAGCCGGTCGAAGAACGACCGCTACAAACAGGTGATCGAAAAGCTGAACCTGCGGAAGTAAAATCGCGGAAGTTTCTGGCGTTGCTCGCGTCCTGACGTGCGCTGCTCACGCCATTCTCGAAACAAAAAAGAAACGGCGACCAGGCCGTCTGTGCACCTTGAGTATAGGTCTTAGTCCCGCGGCCGCGAGATTAAGACCTACAATCAGGGTGACCGGCCTGGATTTCGCATCACTAGAAATCCAATTATGCAAAACAAGGTCACGGCCCAAATCGGGTCCACACAAATCTCTATCGAAACCGGCAAAATTGCCCGACTGGCCGACGGCTCGGTCACCGTCTCCTGCGGCGAAACCATTGTCCTGACGAGCGCCGTCTCGGCGACCTCGATCAAGGAAGGTCAGGATTTTTTCCCGCTCACCGTCGATTACCGCGAAAAAGCGGCCGCGGTCGGGAAATTTCCCGGCGGCTACTTCAAACGCGAAGGACGCCCGAGTGAAAAGGAAACGCTTACCTCGCGTATGACCGATCGGCCGCTCCGGCCGCTTTTTCCTTCGGGCTACTTCTACGACACCCAGATCATCTCCATCCTGCTCAGCGCCGATGGGGAAAATGATCCTGACATTCTCGCCATCAACGGCGCTTCGGCCGCGCTCTGCGTCTCCGATATTCCATTCAAGGGACCGATCGGCGCATTGCGGGTCGGCCGGGTGAACGGAGAGTTCGTCGCCAACCCGACTCACACCGAGCGGATACAGAGCGATCTCGATCTGGTTTATGTCGGGAACGAGAACGACATCATCATGATCGAAGGCGCGGCGACCGAGCTGCCGGAAGAAGATTTCGTGCGCGCGCTTGAGTTCGCGCAAAGTCACGCGCGCGAGATGATTCGGATCCAAAAAGAACTCGCGGCGGCGGTCGGCAAGCCGAAGCGCGAGATGCCGCTCCTCGAGGTGAACCCCGAAATCCTCGAGATTGCCGATCGCGTGGCCGGTGATCGGATCGAAGGCGCCCTTTACACCGAAGGTAAGGTTGCGCGCAGCAAAGCGGTCAACGAGTTGCGCGAGGAAGTGAAGGCGGCCGTCTTGGAGAAATTTCCCGAGGCGGACAATTTCGCGATCAACCAGGCGTTCGATTACATCCAGAAGAAGTCGTTCCGCCGCAACATTCTCGACAAACAGAAGCGAGTCGACGGCCGCGGTTACGAAGATCTGCGCCCCATCAGTTGCGAAGTGGGCGTGCTGCCGCGGGCCCATGGCTCGGCGATTTTCCAGCGCGGTGAAACCCAGGCGATGGCACTCGCCACGCTCGCTCCAATCGAAGAAGCGCAGATGATCGATGCCTACGGCGGCGGCGAACAATCAAAGCGTTTCATTCTTCATTATAATTTCCCGCCCTTTAGTGTCGGCGAGACGGGCCGGTTCGGCGGCGCGAGCCGGCGCGAGATTGGTCACGGCGCGCTTGCGGAACGCTCGGTCGAACCGGTCGTCCCGAAGCAAGAGGATTTTCGTTATGCCATCCGGATCACGAGCGAAGTGATGGAATCCAATGGCTCGACCTCGATGGCGAGCGTTTGTTCCGGCATGCTCGCCTTGATGGATGCGGGCGTTCCGATCAAGACGCCGGTCGCTGGTATTTCGGTCGGTCTGGTTACCGAGAACGACGAGGCCGGCAATCTGAAGCGTTATAACCTGCTCACCGATATCATCGGCGCCGAGGATCATTTCGGCGACATGGACTTCAAGCTCTGCGGAACGAAGACCGGCGTAACCGGTTTCCAACTCGACCTCAAACTTCCCGGCATCAGCCATCAGATCCTGGCCGAGGCGATCTATCGCGCACGAGATGCGCGGAGCAAGATTCTTGAAATCATGGCCGGCGTCCTGGCCGAGCCGCGACCCGAGCTAAGCAAGTACGCGCCACGGATCGAGACGATCAAGATCAATCCCGACAAGATCGGCGCGCTCATCGGACCGGGCGGCAAGACGATCAAAGGCATCGTGGCGGAGACCGGCGCGGAGATCAATATCGAGGACGACGGTTCGGTTCACATCTACGCCACGAGCGGCGAATCGATGGCGCGAGCCAAAGAAATTATCGGCGGCATGACGCGCGAGATCGAGATCGGCCAGACCTATCACGGCCGGGTTGTCTCAATCAAAGAATTCGGAGCCTTCGTCGAAGTGTTCCCGGGCAAGGACGGCCTCGTGCACATCTCCGAGCTGGCCGACTTCCGGGTCCGGCGAGTCGAAGATGTCGCCAAGATAGGCGAAATGATCTGGGTCAAATGCATCGGGATCGACGACAAGGGCCGGGTGAAACTTTCGCGCCGAGCCGCCCTCAAGGAACGCGGCGAAGTCGAAACGGGCGCGCCGATGGCCGAGGCGGAGAGCGAAGGTGGCGAAGGAGTGGGGGATTATCGGCCTAACGATGGTGGCGGCGGGCATCGACGCGACCGGGGTGAACGTCGCGGCGGCCGAGGTCGGGGACGCGGACGTGAGCGCGATCGTGGCGAGCGGCGGCCAGAAGAACCGCGCGCCCAGAGCGCGGAATCCCAACCCGAAGACTACGAGCCCTCGCGGTAAGGCGGCAGGCGAATCGGAAAACCGCGCCTAACGAATCAGTTTAGGTTCGCGAGCGGGTCGAGATTGGCGGATACAGCCTGGTGTTCGCGAAATCTCTGCCGATCGCAGTTCTCTCGCTCGCCCTTTTCAGTTGCGCCTCTCAGGCGACTGCGGACTCGACCGAACTCCAAATTGGCGGCGGCAAGATCGAGATCGAGCTTCCCGCTGCTGATTCCGTTTTCCCTCGCGCTCTCGCTTTGGAATGGATTCGAACCGCGGCGCGCGCAGTTGTCAGTTATTACGGCAGGTTTCCGGTTGCTCATTTGCGGATTCGGATTCGAGCGGTCGAAGAAGACAGAATCGGCTCGGGCAGGACCTTCGGGACCGAAGATGGCGGCGTCATCACGATCGCGGTCGGCCGCTCGACGAGCGCGGAACATTTCCAACGCGACTGGATGATGACTCACGAGATGGTGCATCTCGCCCTGCCCAGCGTGGCAGAGGAACATCACTGGATCGAGGAAGGCAGCGCCACCTATATCGAGCCAATCGCGCGCGCGCAGATCGGAAACCTGAGCGCAGTGAAAGTCTGGTCGGACCTTGTCCGCGACTTGCCGCAAGGTTTGCCCGAGGCGGGCGATCGCGGCCTCGATTTCACTCCCACCTGGGGCCGCACCTATTGGGGCGGCGCCCTCTTCTGTCTTCTCGCTGACGTCGAAATCCGGCGGCAGACGAGAAACGCCAAAGGGCTGCAAGACGGCCTCCGCGCGGTCCTCGAGGCGGGCGGCAATATTTCCGAGGACTGGAATTTGGAGCGGATTCTGCGCATCTGCGATCGGGCCACGGGCGTATCAGTGACGCAAGATTTGTATGCGAAAATGCGGGCTGATCCCCATCCGGTTGATCTCGACGTGCTTTGGCAGAAGCTCGGGATCGAGCACCACGGCCAGACGGTGGCGTTGCGAAACGACGCGCCTCTGGCGGCGACGCGGCGGGCGATTGTGCCGGAAAATGATCGTACTCGACAGGAATAAGTCGCTCCGCTATTCGTCACATTCGCATGTGCTTCTGCACCGATTGTTTCCCGCCTCGCCGAGCGCCTTCGCGCTTGGTTCGCCCAGCAATTTTATTCGCACCGGCCCCTGGTCATCCGGGAGTTTCCGGCGTCGGATAAAAACCCAAAACAAGAAGAACCAACATGAAATCCAAGACAATCCTCGCCGGCGCAGCAATCGCCGGTTTGATGAGCGGATCGTTCGCCGTCCAGGCGCACGCCGCAAACGTGACCGGCAAAGCCGGTGTCTCGCTCAGCCAAATGGGCGACAAGAAAAAAGACAAGGATGTTCACTCCTGCAAAGGAATGAATTCCTGCAAAGGAAAAGGCGGTTGCAAGACCGGCGACAACGGCTGCAAAGGCAAGAATTCCTGCAAAGGAAAAGGCGGCTGCGCGACCGACGGCAGTCATCCTTCCGACAGTTCATCCAGCTAGCAAGTCGTCGAAGTCGCGCTGCCCGGAAAGCATTCAGGCGGCGGCGCGAAGGGTTGGGAGAACCGGAGTCCGATCCTCTGCTTCTCCTGGCCTAACGAATTCGCCTAACGAACTTCATGCCGGCAAATCCATTTAACAACTTCACCGAATTCGGGATCGGGATCGGGCTGCGCGTCCCGCACTACCGGCACATCCTCGAAAAAAAACCGGTGGTCGACTGGTTCGAGATCATCTCGGAGAATTTCATGGTCGACGGCGGCCGGCCGCTCGAAGTGCTCGACCAGATCCTCGAGCAATACCGGGTCGTGCAGCACGGGGTGGCGATGTATTTCGGTTCGGCCGACCGGCTGAATCGCGAGCATTTGAAAAAGCTCAAGCGACTCGTCAGGCGGACGAATACGCCCTGGCTGAGCGATCACCTCTGCTGGGGAAGCGTCGACGGCCGCTACACTCACGACCTTTTGCCGATGCCCTACACCTTTGCCGCTGCGAAAGCGACGGCTGCCAACATCCGCGCGGCGCGTGATTTTCTCGAAGTGCCGATCTGCGTCGAGAACGTGAGCAGCTATGCCGAATTCCATGCCTCCGAGATGACGGAGTGGGAATTCCTTTCCGAAGTGGTGGAGCGGGCTGATTGCGGAATCCTGCTCGACGTGAACAACATTTATGTCTCCTCCAAGAACCACAATTTCGATCCCTACGAATACCTGAATAACGTCCCGCATCATCGGGTCGGGCAGATCCACATCGCGGGTCATTCGAAGTTCGAGAAATACATCCTCGACACCCACGATCATCCGGTGCTCGATCCGGTCTGGAGGATGTATGCGCACGCGATCAAGCTCGTCGGCAAAACCGCGACCCTCCTCGAATGGGACGATCGCATTCCAAGCTTCGACGAAGTCCACCACGAGGCGCTGAAGGCGAACCAGTTTGTCGAAAAACAACTCCAGCCAGCCGCGGCCTAACGAACCCAACCCGGTGGCGACGCGTGCGCAGTTGAAAGAACTGCAAACCGTCATGGCCTCGGCGATTTTTCGTCCCCTAACGAAGCGCGATGGGATGCAGCCGCGCTGGATGGACGGCCGCCCGACGAAAGAGATCGCCGCGCAATTCATTAAGCCTAACGACCGGCTGACTTCGTTCGAGCGGCTTGAGATTTACAATCGGGTTTACTGGTTCCGGGTTCTCGATTGTCTCTACGACGATTATCCCGGGTTGCGCGCCATCCTTGGCGAAAAGAAATTCATGCGGCTTGCCACCGCCTACCTGGCGAAGTATCCCTCGAGTTCCTTCACTCTCCGGAACCTCGGCCAGCACCTGGAAAAGTTCCTCCGCGAAGAGCCGCGATGGATCGCGCCTAACGAAGAACTGACGCGCGACATGGCGCGCTTTGAATGGGCCCAGGTCATCGCGTTCGATGACCCCGCAGAGCCGCCCATCACGAGCGATGACGTGCTCGACACGCCGCCATCCAAACTCCGGCTCCGCTTACAACCATACATCTCGCTCCTCGAGTTGAACTACGCGGTCGACAAGTTTCTCCTCGCGGTCAAGAAACGCGAAGCGGCCGTGCTGCGCGATGAAGCGAGCAACACTTTTGAGGCGATGCCGCACGATCGCACGCCGCCGCGCCGAATCCGATTGCCACGACGCGAACATGTTTACCTGGTTGTCCATCGTCATGACAACATGCTCTACTACAAGCGACTCGATCCGGAGGCGTTCGCAATCCTTCGTTCGTTAGGCCGCGGCCTGACGGTCGAGAAAGCATGCGCAGCGGCCCTCCGCAATTCGCCCCGAGTGAAGAAGGACTGGAGCCGCCAGCTGCAGGAGTGGTTTCACGACTGGTCGGCCCTGGGCTGGTTTTGCCGGAATAAAAAATGAAAGCGCTGGAGAACTTCTACCAACGGCTCATCACAATCGGCAATGCGCTCCGCTCACCGCTCCTGCTCATCATTCGACTTTACTGGGGCTGGGAATTTTTTCTGACCGGCAAGGGCAAGCTGATGGATCTTTCCAAGCCGACCGAATATTTCGCCAGCCTTGGAATTCCATTCCCGCATTTCTCCGCGCTGCTTGCTGGCTGCACGGAATGTTTCGGCGGGCTCCTCCTGTTGGTTGGCCTGGCCAGCAGGCTCATCACCATTCCGATGATGATTCTGCTTGTGACTGCCTATCTCACGGCGGACAACGAGGCAGCGCGGGCGATCTTCAGTGACCCGGACAAATTCCTGAGCGCGGCGGAGTTTCAATTCCTGTTCGCGGTGGTGCTCGTCCTCGTTTTCGGTCCCGGGCTTTTCTCGCTCGACGCGCTGCTCGGCAATTACTTCCGGAAACGTGCCGGAAACGGATAAGCCGTGAGGCTGCTGCTCGCGGGGATCTTCGTTTGTCTTTTCGTTAGGCCAACGCTCGCCGGCGAGCAGGCGAAGATCGCATGGCAACCCTGGTCGGATTCGATCTTCGAACAGGCAGAGCGCGAGCATCGCTTCGTCCTCCTCGATCTGGAGGCGGTCTGGTGCCACTGGTGCCACGTGATGGACGAACAGACCTATGCCGATCCGAAGGTGATCGCGCTCGTCCGATCGCATTATTTGCCGGTAAAGGTCGATCAGGATTCACGCCCCGATCTTGCGGATCGTTATGAAGACTACGGCTGGCCCGCGACCGTGGTCTTCCAAAGCGACGGCAGCGAAATCGTCAAACGCCAGGGTTACCTCCCGCCGAAGCTGATGGCTTCGATGCTTCAGGCAATCATCGAGGATCCATCGCCCGGACCATCGATTACGGCGGAGCCTCCGCTCGAGCCCCGGAGCGAAGCTGGCCTAACGAATGAGCAACGAGAGAAGTTGCGCAAGGTGCTGCGCGACGATTACGACCAGAAGAACCGCGGCTGGGGCACGGTGCAGAAGTTTCTCGACTGGGACATCATCGAGTTTTGCCTGGAGGAGACGCTGGCCGGGAATCGTGAATTTGAAGGCATGGCGCGGGAGACTCTCGACGCGCAGCAGCAGCTGATCGATCCGGTCTGGGGCGGCGTCTATCAGTATTCGACTGACGGCGATTGGAAGCATCCGCATTTTGAAAAGATCATCCAGTTCCAGGCGGAGAATCTGCGGATTTACGCCGAGGCCTACGCGCTCTGGAAAGATCCGCGCGATCTGGAGGCGGCGAAACGGATTCGCGAATACCTGAGAAGATTTCTCACCAGCCCGGAAGGGGCGTTCTATACCAGCCAGGACGCGGATCTGGTGCAGGGAAAACATTCGGCCGATTATTTTGCGCTCGACGACAAGGGACGAGTCGCGCGCGGGGTCCCGCTTGTCGACACGCATATCTACGCGCGGGAGAACGGCTGGGCGATCAATGCTCTGGCCACCTTAGCGGGCGTGACCGGCGACAGTAGCGCGCTGTCAGAGGCAGTGGGCGCGGCCGACTGGATCATCGCCCACCGGTCGTTAGGCAAAGCCGGTTTTAGCCATGACAAAAACGACCCGGGCGGTCCCTACCTCGGCGACAACGTCGCCATGGCGCGCGCTTTTCTCAGCCTTTACCAGGTAACCGCCGATCGGAAATGGCTGCAACGCGCCCAGGAAACGGAGCGCTTCGCCGCCGATCACTTCAAGGGAGAGGCCGGTTATGTTTCTTTTCGCGGTTCGTTAGGCGGGAAGCTCCGGCCAAAGCCGCAGGTGGACGAGAATATCGCCATGGGCCGAGTCGCTAATCTGCTTCAACACTATAGCGGCCAGGCCGCCGATCGAGCCGATGCCGAACACGCCATGCGTTTCCTCGCCGCGCGCGGCGTAGCTGAACGGCGCGGCTTTCTGGTCGGTGGAATCTTGCTGGCCGATCGGGAATTGAGCCGTCCGCCGCTCCACCTCACCATTCTTGGCCCAAAGGCCGACGGGCCGGCCGGTGAGTTGTTTGCGGCCGCGCTCCGGCAGGCTGCGCCTTACAAGCGGGTGGAATGGTGGGATACGCAAGAAGGACCGCTCCCCAACCCCGATGTCGAATACCCGACTCTGGATCGCACGGCGGCGTTTGTCTGCACGGAGTGGCGTTGCTCCGCGCCCATTTTCGAATCGGCGGGACTAGACAATTTCCTGCACGGGAAGAACAAGGGCCGTTAGGCAAACCACTGGGTGTCCGCTTTCGGGAGCGAAGTCTTTCGGCCAATCTTTTTGCTCTCCGCGACAGAAAATTTTTCATCGCGTTCAAATTTTTTTTTGCCAACCAAACTCCCGTTCATAGACTGCCCCGCATCCCCTCGGCCAATCTGTTCATAAATCCGTTTTGCATCTCCTGAAGCCGCCACGTCCTTTTCTTTCAGCTCTTGCGTTTCCCACTTGGCGGCTTCTCGGGGGCCGGTTTAGTCTCCGCTGATTCGTTATGGCGAATTTTTTTCCGCGCTGGACCAACTGGCTGCCACTCAAGATCATGATCTGCGGAACCGTGATCGTGTGTGCGTTGGTCGGCGCGACCTGGTATTACGACACGCCAAAATACACCCGGGTAGGATACATGCCGACGCAGCCGGTGCCCTTTCCGCACGATCTGCACGTCACGCAGCTCGGGATGGATTGCCGCTATTGCCATGGCTTTGTCGAAGTGTCGGCCCACTCCAACGTGCCCGATACCCAGGTGTGCATGAATTGTCATACCCAGGTGCAAAAGGACAATCCGAAGCTGCAACCGGTGCGCGACAGCTGGACGACCGGCCAACCGGTGCCATGGGTCCAGATTCATCGCACCCCCGATTACGTCTATTACAATCACGCCGCGCACGTGAATCGCGGGATTAGCTGCTTCGTCTGCCACGGGCAGGTAAATCACATGCCGGTGGTGTATCACGCCAAGCCCCACGGCATGGCCTGGTGTCTGGAGTGCCACCGCGCCCCGGAAAATTTCCTGCGCCCGGAAGACCAGATCACCAACCTGGATTGGAAACCGGAGGACGTGAACCCGGCGGCGTTCGTGGCCAAATACGGCCAACCACAAGGGGTGAACGAGGACTGGTCGAAAAAGAAACATCTCAGCCAGCGGCAAATCGGGCTGACCTTGAAACAAAGGTGGGACATCAGGCCGCCGACCAATTGCCAGGGGTGCCATCGATGAGAGGTATGGATTCGTTAGGCAAACGAACTTCAGCGGCGGACTGGTGCGGCGCGGCTCGGAAGTCAGGCATCCTGCCGGACTCGGCGGACAGGCTTCCAGCCTGTCGGCTCAGGATCGAGCAGGCTAGAAGCCCGCTCGCCGAGTCAGCCTGGAAGGCTGACCTCCGAGGAGACAACCAATGAAGCGCGTCGTGCATCATCCTCCGCCTAACGAGACTGGCCGCCAGTACTGGCGCAGCCTCGGCGAGCTCAGCAATACGCCGGAGTTTCGCGACTGGCTCGAACGTGAATTTCCGGCCGGCGCGGCCGAACTCGAGGGCGACGATGTTTCCCGACGCAGTTTCCTTAAACTGATGGGCGCATCGATGGCGCTCGCTGGGTTGGGTCTTTCGAGCTGTCGCAAACCCGAGATGCACCTCGTGCCCTTCACGAAGAGCGCCGAGTGGGTTATCCCCGGCAAGTTCCTTTACTACGCCAGCGCGATGCCGCGGCGTTACGGCGCGATGCCTCTCATGGTCACGACGATCGACGGCCGCCCGATCAAGATCGAAGGCAACCCGCTCCACCCCGAGAGCGACGGCGCCACCGACGCCTTCGCTCAGGCCTCGGTGCTCGACCTCTACGATCCCTCGCGCTCGCAGCGTTTCGTGCATGAAAAGAAACTTTCTGATCGCGACACCTTCGAAAAATACATCGCTGATCTGCGCACTAGGCTGGCCGCCAATGGCGGCGCGGGCTTGGCTTTCCTGGTCGAGGAAACGCATTCGCCGACCCGCGAGCGCTTACGCGCCGAGCTCCTGAAACAATTTCCGCGGATGCGCTGGTGCGTCTTCGATCCGCTCCTGAGCGAAGCGCAAAATTTTTCGACCCAGATCAGCTTTGGTCAGAACACGCGCCTGATGCCGCAGTTCGACAAGGCGGATGTGATCCTCGCCTTGGACAGCGATTTCGTAAATTGCGGCGAAGGCAATCTGACTAATGTGCGCGCGTTCACGTCGCGACGGCGGGTGCGCGAGGCGAAGGATTCGATGAACCGCCTCTACGTGGTGGAGAATCATTTCACTCTCACCGGGGCGATGGCCGATCATCGTCTGGCTTTCCCGGCGAGCCAGATCCCTGCCATCACTCACGCCCTCGCGACGCGGATCGCGCGAGCGACCAAAGATCCCGGGCTTTCTTCGGTCCTGCTTACCTTGAAAGTGCCGGCCAAGACTCAGAAATACGACGCGCGATGGCTGGACGAAGCGGCCGCCGATTTGATGTCCAAGCCCGGGGCAAGCCTGGTCGTGGCCGGACCGCATCAGCCGGTGGTGGTGCAAATGATGGTTTACGGCATGAACGCCGCCCTGAAAAATCTCGGCACCACGCTCTTGCTCCGCGATCTCCCGAAGACGCCGCGCTCGAGCAGTATTCTGCAACTGGCGGGCGACATCGATGCCGGACGCATCCAGCAACTTTTCATTTTTGGCGGCGACCCGGTCTACAACGCGCCGCGCTCCATCACTCTTGATCGCACGACCAAGCAAGCGGTCGATTGGTCGGAGTTGCAAAAACGAATTCCGGAAGTCGTTAGGCTAGGCCAGTACGAAGACGCGACCTCGGCCCTGAGCAAATGGCATGTGCCCGCGGCGCATTATCTCGAAAGCTGGAGTGATGGACTTACCCCGAGCGGCGCCTACGTCGCGATTCAGCCAATGATTCTTCCGCTGTTTGGCGGCCTCTCCGAGCTCGATCTCCTCTGGATGCTGGCGGGTCAGCCGAAGGTCGAAGGTCCTCAACTCGTCCAGGAAACTTTCCGCGCCACTGCGCCGCCGGGCGATTTCGATACGGCTTGGAACAAGTTCCTGCACGACGGCTTCGCCTCGCATGTCCAGGTGACCAATCGCGCGCCGGCCTTCAACGGCAATTCCGCCGGAGGCGTCGCCCACACTCTTTGGAATAACGAACTGCCGCCACCGACCAAAGACTCGCCCGAGATTGTGCTCATCGGAAGCTACTCGATGGATGACGGCCGTTACATCAACAACGGCTGGATGCAGGAAATGTCCGACCCAATCACGAAACTGACCTGGGATAATGCCGCAATGATGAGCCCTGCCTTCGCCCATCGTCTTGGAGTTCAAGATGGCGATCTCGTTCAGGTCGCGGTGACCGAGACCTCGAAGGATCAACAGGGGAAAAAGATCCGGCGCGAACTGGTGATCGCGGCCTTGATCGTCCCCGGCCACGCCGATAACTCGGTCACGATTCCGTTAGGCTACGGTCGCAAACATACCGGCCCGGTCGGAGAAGAAGCCGGCTTCAACGCTTATCTGCTGCGCACCAGTTCCAATCCGCATTATATCGTGGCCGACGGTAAAGCGATTGAGAGCGTGAAAGTGGCCAAGGTGCCGGGCACCTACCCGCTCGCTGTCACTCAGGAGCATTTCTCGATCGAAGGTCGCGGCCTCGTTAGGGAAGCGACCCTTGAGCATTATCGAAGCGACGAAGAGTTCGTGAAGAAGATCGCCGGCGACGAGGAAATGCCGAAGCGACCGCCGTCCCTTTACACCCATCCGCCGCTCAACGCGCCTCAGCAATGGGGAATGACGGTGGACCTCAACACCTGCACCGGTTGCAGCGCGTGCGTCATCGCCTGCCAGGCGGAAAACAACATTCCGATTGTCGGCAAGTTACAGGTGCAACATGGCCGCGTTATGCAGTGGATTCGGATCGATCGCTACTACGCGAGTGCCAAGCCCTTCAGCCAGGATCACGGCGAATGGCCGCAGAATCCCGAGATCGTGCACGAACCGATGATGTGCCAGCACTGCGAGAACGCGCCGTGCGAAACGGTCTGCCCAGTCAACGCCACCATCCACAGCGAAGATGGACTCAACGTGATGGTCTACAACCGCTGTATTGGGACCCGTTACTGTCTCAATAACTGCCCCTTCAAAGTCCGTAGGTTTAATTTCTTCGATTACACTCAGCGACCGATCGGCAAGGAGAAGTTCGGTGTGTTCTCGGTCTACAAGGAATACCTCGGGCCGCTAACTGAGAAGCGGGCGCCGGATACGATGAAGTTGCAGAAAAATCCGAACGTCACGGTCCGAATGCGCGGGGTGATGGAGAAGTGCACCTATTGCGTACAACGCATCGAGGAAGCAAAGATCGCCGCCCATGTCAGGGCCGGCGCTTCGGACAAGGTGCTGATTCCACGGGATTCATTCACGACCGCTTGCGCTCAGGCCTGCCCTGCGGAAGCGATTGTGTTTGGAGATATCCTTGATCCCGAGACGCGAGTCTCCAAGATCAAGGCGGAGAACCGAAACTACCGGCTGCTTCAATATCTGAACGTGAACACGCGGACGAGTTACCTGGCGCGGATTCGCAATCCCAATCCGAAAATGCCTGACGCAAACGAGATCGCGGTGGCAAGTCTCGAGCATGAGAAGCCTAACGAGACTAGGACAAGAGCGGGAGGAGAGGAGTAAATGGACGGCGCACCGACGACTGCACCTGAAGTGATCCGGGGCGAAGCTTCCACCAAGGTGGAGCCACCGTTGGCGCGCGTTCCGCTGGTGTTGAACAAGCGCAACTTCGATTGGGTCACTAATCGCATCGCCGGCGCGGTCGAGAATCCGACCCCACGCTGGTGGTGGGTTTCATTTGCCATCACCGCCGGGATCGCGGCTTTCGGTTTGCTTTGCATCGGCTATCAGATCTCCACCGGCGTCGGCACCTGGGGCTTGAATAACCCGGTGGGCTGGGCCTGGGACATTACCAATTTCGTTTTCTGGATCGGTATTGGTCACGCCGGCACCCTCATCTCCGCGATCCTGTATCTGCTCCGGCAGAAATGGCGCACCTCGATCAATCGTTCGGCGGAAGCGATGACTCTTTTCGCCGTTATTTGCGCCGCGATTTTTCCCGGCATCCACGTCGGGCGAGTCTGGATGGCGTGGTTCCTCGCACCCGTCCCAACTCAATACGCGATCTGGCCTAACTTCCGCAGCCCGCTACTCTGGGACGTCTTTGCAGTTTCAACCTACTTCACCGTCTCAGTTTTGTTTTGGTATACCGGCCTGGTTCCAGATCTGGCCACACTGCGGGATCGGGCCAAATCCAAGATCAAGAAATTCTTCTACGGAATTTTCGCGCTTGGCTGGCGCGGTTCGAATCGTCATTGGCGCCATTATGAAATGGCTTATCTGCTCCTGGCCGGACTTTCCACTCCGCTCGTGCTCTCAGTGCACAGCGTGGTTTCCTTTGATTTCGCTACCTCTGTTATTCCTACCTGGCATACCACGATCTTCCCGCCCTATTTCGTAGCCGGCGCGATTTTCGGCGGGTTTGCCATGGTGCTGACTCTGATGATCCCCGCGCGCGCCATTTACAAGCTGCAGGACATCATCACGCCGCAGCACATCGACAAGATGGCGAAGATCATCCTGCTCACCGGTTCCTTCGTCGCCTACGCCTACGCGATGGAGTTCTTCATCGCCTGGTATAGCGGCAATCAGTATGAGCGCTTCGCTTTTTGGAACCGTATCTTCGGTCCTTACTGGTGGTACTGGTGGGTGGGAATGTTGTTCTGCAACACGCTTTCGCCCCAGCTCTTTTGGTTCAAGTGGTGCCGGCACAACATCTACGTCGTTTACTTCGTCTGCATGTGCGTGAACGCCGGAATGTGGTTCGAGCGTTTCATCATCATCGTCGGCGGATTGCACCGCGACTTCCTTCCTTCCTCCTGGGGGTTATTCTTCCCTACCTGGGTCGATATCTGGACCTTCATCGGCACCTTCGGGATTTTTACCTCGCTCTTCCTACTCTTCATCCGCTTCGCCCCGATGATCGCGATGTCGGAAGTGAAAATTGTTTTGCCCGAAGCTGACCCGCATCATGCGACGCCCGAGGAGCACCACGTGGTGGCCGCAGGCGGGAAGGAGCGCACATGATTACCCCGAGCGGCAATCGTGTTTATGGGATGGCGGCGGAATACCCAAGCGCATCGGCGCTTTTTGAAGCGGCGAAACAAGTGCGCGACGCTGGTTACAAGCGCTGGGATGTGCATTCGCCGTTTCCGATTCACGGGATGGACGACGCGATGGGCCTGGGCAAGTCGTGGTTGAGCGCGGTTGTCCTTTGCGGCGGAATTACGGGACTACTCACGGCCTGCGTCCTGACTTTTGGCCCGTCCTCCTTCTTGTATCCGCTGATCGTGCACGGGAAGCCTTACAACTTTTGGACCGTGCCGGCGTTTTTCCCGATCATGTTTGAGCTCACGATTCTCTTCTCGGCCTTCGCGGCCTTCTTCGCCTGGCAGGCAATGAATTTTCTCCCGCGCTGGAATCACCCGATGTTCAACTGGAACCGTTTCAGTCGGGTGACTAACGACGCGTTCTTTCTCGTTCTGGAAGCGCGCGATCCGCGCTTCAACGAAACCGACGCTTACGAGCTGTTGGAGCGGACCGGCGGCCGGCACATCACCGTGGTGCACGAGGAATAACGATGCTGCGAGCTTTCTTTCTCATCTTTGCGCTCGTGACCATCGCCTGGCTGGCGGTCTTCGGTTTTCGCGGGCAGAAAAGCAGTAAGCCAGAGATTGAAATTTTTCCGGACATGGTGCGGCAACCTAAAGTGCGCGCGCAAACCGAGCTGAATTTCTTTCCCGATCAACGCGGCGCGCGTGAACCGGTGGAAGGAACGGTGCCGATTGGTTTCGAGATGCCTTTGCCTAACGATGAAGGAAAAGCGGTCGACGAAGCTGGCGAGTTGGCGATGCGACCGCACCTCGGGTTCAGCGAAGGAACCGACTATTACAACACGGGTAAGATGGGGCCTAACTGGGGCACTGGTATTCCAATTCCTGTCACACCGGCGCTGATGCAGCGGGGCGAACAGCGTTTCAACATCAACTGCGCGGTCTGTCATGGACCGCTCGCGGCCGGCGACGGAATCGTGAAGCAGTACGGCCTCGCTACGGTCGTTAGTCTGCAGGACGACCGGATTCGCAAGATGGCAGACGGCGAGATTTTCAACACCATCACGCATGGCAAGAACACCATGATGGCTTACGGCCCGCGGGTCACGGTGGCCGATCGCTGGGCGATTATCTGTTACTTGCGTGCGCTGCAACGCAGTCAGCACGCCACTGCGGCCGACGTTCCGCCGGATCATGTCGCCGACCTGGAGAAGAAGCCCGAACCTGCAAAGACATCGGAACCGGAGAAAAAATGAGCGATCGATCCCATGTCCAGCCGGCGCCGGAAGGCGAATATTTCGAGAATAGCCGCTTTGCCGGCCTGTCGCTTCTCTGCGGCGTGCTCGGAATTGTCGGGCTGCTGGCGAGTTTCGTCTGCGGGTTTATCTGGCCGGCGCAGTTTGGCTACTCCTGGCTTTTCGCCTTTATCTTTTTCTTCACTCTTTGCATTGGTTGTCTTTTCTGGACCATCGTTCACCATGCGGTGGATGCGGAGTGGTCGGTCGTCGTTAGGCGACAGCTCGAGAACATCGCCCTCCTTCTCCCGGTAATGGGTTTGCTCTTTTTGCCGGTCTGGTTCTGGCGAGACTATGTCTATCGCTGGATGAATATCCCGCCTGGAGTGGATCCGCTGCTGGACTCCAAACGAGCTTATCTTAACTGGCCGTTTTTCCTGCTCCGCGCGGTTTTCTTTTTCACCGCCCTAACCATTGTCGCCTGGCTGCTGCGCCGCTTCTCGGTGCGCCAGGATCGCGACGGCAACCCGCAGTTCACCATCTGGATGCGCAAAGTGGCTTTCGTCGGTCTGCCAGTCTTTGCGTTCTGCCTGACATTTGGCGCCTTCGACTGGTTGATGAGTCTTAACTGGCATTGGTTCTCAACCATGTGGGGGCCCTATCTCTTTGCCGGGACCGCCGGTAGCTCAATGTCATTGATGGTCCTTGTCATGACGGCACTGCAGCGCGCGGGATATCTGAAGGACGTAATGACCCTGGAGCATTACCACATCATGGGAAAATGGATGTTGTCCTTCTGTGTCTTCTGGGCCTACATCGGCTTTGCCCAATACATGCTCTACTGGTATGCCAACATCCCCGAGGAAACACAGTGGTTCCTGGTCCGGAACACTGAGTCATGGGCCGTGCTCAACTGGATTTTGGTTATCGGGCGATTCTTTGGCCCCTTTGCCATTCTCCTTTTGCGGTCGGTGAAAAAGCAGCCGCTGGTTCTCTCTTGCATCGCCGGCTGGATTGTTCTCATGCAACTGCTCGACATGTACATCATCGTCCTGCCGGCCCTCCATGGCACTGGCGTCCATCTGAGCTTTCTCGATTTCCTGCCACTCATCGGAATCGGGGGCACGCTCGCTTTCCTTTACCTCTGGCTTGTCGGCAAGACTTCGCTCTTTCCGGTGCGCGACCCGCGGTTGATTGAATCCTTGCGCCTGACTAACTAGCCGTGCCTAACGACGAAGATACACTCGCGCATCCCGAGCAGCCGCGCTTCCTGCTCTCCGCCTGGTTGTGGGCTGTGGTATTGTTTGTCTTCTTCGGCGCGATCGTGGCGATTGTCTTTGGCACCATGCCACGGGGTTCGACCTATGAAGAAGACCGGGCCAAAACCCGCACGGAAAAGCTAAAGGCCGCGCGCGAGGAATGGGATAAGGCCGCCAACAATTACTCCTGGGTGGATAAGAACAAAGGTGTCGCCCGCATCCCAATCCAGCGTGCGATGGAACTTACGCTGGCTGAGTTACAGGCAAAGAAACCGGTGGCCGCCGGCCCGATCGCCACTCCCGCGCCGCCCGAAGCGCCCGCGCCCGCGACCGGCGCGGCGCAGCCAACTCCTCCGACGGTAACTGCGCCTTCCGGCGGACAAGCGACTCCGCCTCCGATCTCGGTTGAAGGTCCGAAGTCGGAAATTCGTGGCCAGCCCGCGGCGGCGGCGAATCCCCCAAATGCGCCGCCTGGCACGCAACCTGGTGCTTCCGCCACGCCGGCCGCGAAACCGAACTCGGCGACGCAGATTCCACCGGTCTCACCCACGGTCACTCCGGTGCAACATCCGGTCGGAACGCCATTGCCCGCGCGCGGCGCACGACCTTCGCCCGGCGCTTCTGTTTCTCCGGCTCCGACTCAACATTGAATCCGATGAAGTTGACCGACTTTCTTGCCAACCTGAGGCGCTACGACCAGAACGCGACCGTCATTTTCGATCGCGCCGAACCAGTCGGGCAGCCGACCGATCTCGTCCTGCCGCGGCGCCGCTGGTTCCGCTCACGCGATCGAAGAAACCGGCCTAACGAGTATAAGTCAGCCGCCAAGGAGTCATGAACCCAACTGCTGGAACCCAAGAGCCGCCCCTGGGCGACATGGAAGTGACGACGAGCGATGTCGATCGCGTCGAGCGCGCCTTGATCGATGCCTCGACTCGTTTGCCGGTCCTGGTCTTTTATGCTTCGGCGGTGGCCTGGCTTCTCCTCGCCACTCTTTTTGGCTTTCTCACTTCCATCAAGAGTCACGCCCCCGATTTTCTTGCCAACGTTGACTGGCTCACCTGGGGACGGATTCGACCGACCCATCTCGACGCCTTGATCTATGGCTGGGGATCGATGGTCGGCATGGGTAGTTCTATCTGGCTGATGGCCCGACTGTGCCGCACCACTCTGCGGCATCCACTCCTACTCATTACCGGCGCAGCCTTTTGGAACCTTGGGGTGCTGATGGGAATCATCGGTGTCCTGATCGGAGATAACACTGGCTACGAGTGGCTCGAGTTTCCAGGTTACTCCGCGATTACTCTTTTTGTCGCCTATCTGCTCATTATGACCTGGGCGCTGATCATGTTCCGCTATCGGCGACGCGGGCATGTTTACATCACACAGTGGTATTTGTTAGGCGCGTTCCTTTGGTTCCCCTGGCTTTACGCCGCGACCCAGGCCATGCTCTTCATTGTCCCGGTGCAAGGAGTTATGCAGGCGGCGGTGAACTGGTGGTTCGCCAATGGGCTGCTCTTTCTCTGGTTCGGATCGATCGGACTCGGCACCGCCTATTACATGATCCCGAAGGTCATCGGACGGCCGGTGCACAGTTATTATCTCGCGACCATCGGATTTTGGACCTTTGCCGTCTTCTCCAGTTGGACCGGCATGATGCGATTGGTCGATGGCCCGTTCCCGGCCTGGATGATCACGGCAAGTATTGCCGCCATGATTCTGAGTATCATCCCGGTAGCGACGGTTGGACTCAATCATCACATGACGATGCAGGGGCATTTTCCGCTTATGCGTTATAGCCCGACGCTGCGCTTTACAGTTTTCGGCGCGATCGCCTACACGGCTTTTACCATTGTCGGAGTCATCATCTCGCTCCGCTCCATGGCGCAGATCGTTCATTTCACCGAAGTAAGCATCGGTTGGACTTACATGGGTCTGTATGCCTTTTTTACGATGGTCATGTTTGGCTCGATGTATTACATCGTGCCGCGGTTAGTCGGCCGGGAATGGCGTTATGCCACCTTGATCAAGTTGCACTTCTGGGGCTCGGCCTACGGTATTGGTCTGATGGTGCTACTCCTCTTGGTGGGCGGCTTCGTCCAGGGACTAAGTCTCAATGATCCTACTCTGCCGTTCGAAGAAACCACTCAAACCATTCTGCCTTATCTGCGGGGCCGGACTTTATCATGGATTCTGCTCTCGGTTTCCCATGGCATCTTTGCCTTCCATTTCGGTTTGATGCTGCTCGGTTTTGGCCGCACCGCGAGCGTGCCGACCTTCCTTAACCCGCTCGAAGGAAGGGAAGGAGGTCATTGATGAAGGGGCTGCAACCGATTTTCCTCGGCATCTTCGGCATCTTCGCCTTTTCCTGGCTCGGAATGACTGTGGTGCCAAATCTTCAGATCGGCAGTCTCAATCCACAGAGCGATGAAGAAGGCACTGATATCTATCCCATGCCGCCCTCGGGAATGGCGGCCCACGGCGCGCGGGTCTACGCCGCCAATGGGTGCATGTATTGCCATACCCAACAGGTGCGACCTGAGTACGGTGGCTCCGATCTCGAACGCAAATGGGGCGAGCGTCGCAGCGCGCCGCGCGATTACATCTTTGAGCCGGTCGTGATGCTCGGCAAAATGCGCACTGGCCCCGATCTTGCCAATATTGGTCATCGCCCGGCGTTGCAGGAGAAAGGCGCCGCCGCTGCACCTTCTCCGGCTGCTGGAGCGAGTCCGGCGTTTGCGACTGGCGCTAGTCCGGCCGCGGGTCCTAGCCCTGCGAGTGCGACCAGCCCGGCACCTGCGGCGAGTTCGGCGGTCGCGGCCAGGCCTACAACGGGAGCGAGTCCTACAACGGGAACGAGTCCTACAACGGGAGCCAGTCCTACAACGGGTGCCAGTCCGGCTGCGATCGCTGCTGGCCCCAGTCCAGCACCTGCCGGTAGCCCGGCGGCGGCGGCTGCTCCAACCGCAGCCCCCGCGATGGTCGCGAATGTGAAGGCCCTTACTTCCGAAGGTGAACCGCTACCGTACACCGCCGCCTGGCATCATCGGCACCTTTATAACCCACGCAGCATTAACGAGGACTCAAACATGCCGGCCTATCGTTTCCTTTATCAGAAACGACGGATCGGTGGTGTCGCTTCTCCGGATGCGCTCAATTTCGCCGGTGCGCCTAACGACTCACCGGAGACTGGCTGGGAGATTGTTCCCTCCTATGATGCCAAGTGTCTGGTCGCCTATCTCATGTCGCGCGATCAATCGCATACCTTAAAGGAAGCCAGGTCCGCGGTGGTCGGCGCTCCCGCTCCAGCCAAGGAGGCCCAGAAATGAACATTCCTCCCCAGGAAAATCGGCCGCGCCAGGGGATGGATTACGGCGAGACGCCGCAGGTGCGCGATGCTCATGCTGCGATCGTTAGGGAGAAGGTCGAGCCGCGCATCGGTCGCGAGCCGCTCTCGCTTTGGCTGATTGCGGTCTACGGTCTGGCAGTCTTTTTCGGCGGCGCCTATCTCGGCCGCTACGCCGGAAATTTCAGCGGCGACGGGCTGGATTACCTCGGCGGCGCGCCGCGCATCGCGAAGAAGGCCGGTGCTGGCGGTGGTCAGGAGCAGGCTGCCGAGCTGACTCCGGCCCAGAGAGGGGCCAAAATTTATTCCGCCAACTGCGCCACTTGCCATCAGGCCAACGGTCTGGGGGTTGCGGGACAATACCCGCCGCTGGACGGATCCGATATTGTGAACGGTGGAGCGCGCCGTCACGTCATGATTGTGCTCAAAGGATTGCAGGGCCCAGTCACCGTGAAGGGACAGCGTTACGGCAGCGCGGTCATGCAACCATGGGACAAAACGTTAACCGACCAAAAAATCGCCGACGTCGTCACCTATGAGCGTTCCGCCTGGAGTAACAAAGGAACGCCAGTCACAGCGGAAGGTGTCGCCGCTCTGCGCAAAGAACTAGCCGGCCGCACCGAATCCTACACCGAGCCTGATATCCTTGCCGTTCCAGCCGACGCCGACCTGCCCGGCGCGCCACCGGCACCAGCTCCTGCTGGTTCATCTACGCCTGGCGCAAATCCACCCGCCCCATCGCCCAACCCATAGCTGTAGACGCTTCGCTCCGCGAAGCGCGACGCAGGTTGTCGTTAGGCAACTTCAAGCGCGTCGGCTAATAATTCTGCTATGTGCTTCGCATGCACTGGCGTGAGATCACTGATCTGGTGACGACAGCTTGTGCCGGAAGCGACAATCACCACGTCCCAGGGCTGACGTGTCACCTGTTCGACAAGCGGGTTCGCCACCTTGAGTGACAAGTCGTATTTCTCCGCCAGCATTCCGAAAGCGCCGGCCATCCCGCAGCAGCCGGTGTCGAGTAAGGTGGCTTTGCGGCCGGGAAGCCGCTCCGCCAAACGCACCATGAAACCGGGATGAAGAAGCGACTTGGCGTGGCAATGCGAGTGGATCGCCACCGGCGTTTGCTCACGCCGGAATTGAAGGGCAGTCGGTTCCCGCTCCAGCAGGTCGTCGACAAATTTCTCGAAAAGGTGACAACGAGCCGCGACCGACTCCGCCTCGGCCAGATTCAATTCGCGATAATCTTCCACGAACATCGAGTAGCAGGAGGGCTCGAGGAAAAGGATCGGAAGTTGAGAGCTGAGAGTTGAGAGTTGAGAGAGGTTGTGCGCGCCGAGTTCAGCCGCGTAATCGAGGTTGCCCTCGCTGAAGGCCGGCCGGCCACAACACTTGCGCCCTTTCGCAAGCAGCACCTCGAACCCGAGCGCTTCCAACACTGCCACGGCCGCGATGCCAATCTGCGGTTCGTGATAACGGACAAAGGTATCGTCCCAGAGGATGATTTTGCCGCGGGTCTTGTAGCGGCGGTCTATGACCGCCGAATCGTCGACTCTCTCTGTGTTCGTTCGGAGGTCGTAGACCGCCGCTACAGGATGACTCCGCCTAACGAACCAATGATCGAAACGCTCTCGCGCGTAATGCGGGAGCGAGCGCCGCGCGGAAATGCCGAGTGTCTTTTCCATCAGCACCCGAAGCGGACCAAAATCGAGCGCGGCGTTGGCGAGACCGGGAAACGAACACCCGATTTTGCCTAACGAATCGACGTCGCTCAGCAGCCGCACCCGCAGCGGCAAGCCGTCACGCTCGTAACGAGCGTGGATCAACTCCGCCTTAAGCAACGCGAGGTTCACATTAGATGGGCATTCGGTGGTGCAAGCTTTGCAGGAAAGACAGTTACTCAACGCATCCTCCAAATCCTGTGCCCGGAGCGGATCGTGGCCGTCAATCCGCAACTCGAGAGCGGTGCGGATCGCATTCGCCCGACCGCGGGTCGACATGTATTCCTCGCCGGTGGCGAGAAAGGTCGGGCACATGGTGGGCGCGTCTTTCCGGCAGCCGCCGCAACCATTGCATTGCTCCAGGTTGCCGATGAAGGAGTGATCCTTGCCCGCAAACGCCAGCACCGGCGTGAAAGGCAATTCGATCGCCCGCGTGAAATTATCGCGAAGGTCGCGGTCGATCTTGAAACGGCCATCGCCGAGTAGCTTCTCGGGATTGAAAAGATTCTTCGGATCGAAGGTGCGCTTGATCGCGCGCATGACCTCAAATAACTGCGGCCCGACCTGTTCGCGCATGTATTCGGTCCGGGCGATCCCAACCCCATGCTCCGCCGCGAGCGAGCCTTTGAATTGCCTAACGAGCGCGGAAACTTGATCGGCCACCTGCCGGTATTTTGTCAGATCATCTGCCTGATGTAGATCGAGCACCGGCCGGACGTGCAAGAGCCCGCTGGCAGCATGCCCGTAATAGCAAACCTCCAGCCCAAGCGGTTGCATGATCGATTCGAGCCCGGCGACATAGGCGGGCAATTGCGCCGGACGGACCGCTGCATCCTCAATCATCGCCACCGGTTTCGCCGGCCCGGCTCGACCGGTCAGGAGAGAGAGCCCGGCTTTGCGCATCGACCAGACCAGATCCATCTGCGCGCGGTCGATGCAGATGAGAGTGCGCAAGCCAAGCTGGCGCGCGGAAAGCGTGGCCAACCCGTCCGCGACATTCTCATCGTAAAACTCGACGATCAGGATCGCCTCGCACGGTTTGCAATCGAGCTCGAGCAACTGTCTCGCCGGTTCGAAAGCGAGTTGTCCTCGGGTCTGATCGAAGAGCGGCCGATCGATGTGTTCGATCGCGGCGGGCTTGAGCTCAAGCAATTCCACCGTCGCCTGCATCGCCTCGGCCACCGAAGCGAAGAAGACGAGACCAAGGGCTTTGTTTCGGGGCAGAGGAACAATTCCCAGCTCGGCGGAAGAGATCGCGGCCAGCGTTCCTTCGCTACCGCAAATGATTTCGGTCAGGTTGTCTGGCGCCCGCGAGAAGCGTTCCAAGGCGTATCCGCTCCAGCGTTTCAAGATTCCCGGCGGCATCCGCGCGGCGATTTCCGCGGACATCTGCCTAACGAGTTGCGCAATCTCTTTCTGTTCCGCGCTCAGAGCGAGCCGGCCCGGTCCGATCGTTTCGATCCGTCCATCGGCGAGCACGATCTCAAGCGCACTCACGTGGTCCGCGGTCGTGCCGTAGATCGGGACCCGCGCGCCGGAGGAATTGTTCGCGATCATGCCGCCTAAGGTGGCGCGCGAACTGGTGGCAACGTCGGGGCCGAAGCAAAAGCCGTGGGATTTAAGAAAGGCGTTGAGCTGATCGAGCACGACGCCCGCGCCCGCCCGCACAGAGCGCCGCTCCAAGTCGAGGTCGCTGATCTGCCGGTTGTGCCGGGAGAAATCGACAATCAACCCGTCGCCGAGCGCGCCGCCTGCCAAACCGGTTCCGGCGCCTCGCGGCGCGACCGAAATCCCAGCGTTGCCCGCGGCGAGAATGACATCGCGCGCCTGTTCCGCGCTGCGCGGGAAAGCAACCGCCGCGGGTTGGACTTGGTAAAGCGACGCATCGGTCGCATAGAGCTGGCGGGTAAGATTGTCGAAGGCGACATCACAATTTGCTGCCGCGAGCTGTCGTTGCTGGGCCGAAATCATGGCCAATTCAAGATTGGCCGCCGGGCGGCAATTACAAGAGCGCAGCGCGAACGCCCGCTCGTTAGGCAGGGACGCTTCGGCTACGGACCTGGCTTCGCCGAGGTCGCGGGACTGGCGGACGGCAGATTGGCGGCCGGAGAGGCAGACCGCGGAGCGGCGGGCGCAGCGGTCGACGCTGGAACGGGATTGACTTTTGCCTTGGCATCAGCGGCCGCATTTTGCGCCGCAGCCTTGGGCGGCAATGGTGCCGCGGCCTTCGAAGCGGCCGAAGTCCTCTCCAGTTCGCGACGAACCGCAGAATTGTGCGTGCCGCGATGGGCGTAAAGGATTGAGAGCACGAGCACGATGATGAAAAAGATGCTCGCCAGCCAGGTGGTGGCGGTGGTCAAAACGTTGGTCGTCTGGGCGCCGAAAATGTTTTCCGTCACCCCACCGCCGAAAGCCGCCCCGAGCCCTTCGCTCTTCGGCCGTTGCATCAGGATGACAAACATCATGAGGACGGCCACGAGGACCTCGATCACGAGCAGGATGTTAATCACAATGGTCATGCGGGAGCGGGAATATGACGAAAGCCCGACCTTTGTCCACCGCCACCTATTGGTCCGATTCGTCTCATCGGTCGTATGAGAGCGATGAGAATCGGCTTCACCGCACCGGCACCTTGCGATGCACCCAGACGCTGTTCACGATCCCGAGCCCGAACATGATCATAAGGGCGAACGACCCGCTGTAACTGATGAGCGGCAACGGCACACCGGTGATGGGCATGAGGGAAATGGTCATCCCCACGTTTTGGAAAACGTGAGTGAAGATCAGGGTGCTAATCCCGATCACCAGCAACAGCCCAAACAGATCGCTCGCTTTCCAAGCCACAAAAAGGCACGTCACCAAGAGCAGAGCAAAGGCGCTGAGGAGCGCGAGCCCGCCGAGGAAACCCCACTGTTCTCCGATCGCGGAAAAAATGTAATCGTTATGCACCGCCGTGGAGGGCAGAAACCCGAGCTCGATCTGGGTATTGGGCGCCTTGAATCCCTTACCCGCCCAACCTCCGGAGCCAATCGCGATCAGCGATTGATTGATTGCCCAGGCCGACCCTTGTCGGTCGATATCCGGATTAATGAAAGCCGTGATCCGTTCCTGCTGATACGGCTTCATCGCCAGATATACGACCGGGATGAAAGCGATCACGATCAATACGATGCAGATCAAATAGCGCAACGGAATTCCGCCGACGAAAAGCAACGCAAGAATGACTGGCCCCCAGATAATGGTCTCGCCCAGATCCGGCTGCATCAGAATCAAGAGGCAGGGCGCGCCAGCGATCGCACTGCAGAGGGTGAGGCGCAACATCGGGTGCATCTGTCGGAACTGGCTCAGAAAAAGTGCGATCACCATGATGCCGGCGACGATCGCCAGCTGTGCAGGTTGGAAATTGATCGGTCCGAGATGGAGCCAGCTGCGCGCGCCGTAGACTTTCGTGCCGATGAAACGGGTGAGGATGAGAAAGAAAATTCCGGCCAAATACATCGGGAGCGCGCCCCATCGGATCCAGCGATAATCGATCAGACTCGTGATCATGAAAGCGAAGAACCCAACCGCCACCCAACTGGCCTGCTTGCGCCAGAATTCCGCTGCGACCGGGTCCTGTCGCATATAGGTGGCGCTGTAGATGGCGATGACGCCAAAAATCGCCAAGGCGAGCATGGTCACTAAGAGCACCCAGTTGAGTCCCAGCAGTTTACGTAGAAATGGGGTCATCGATCAGCCCAGTATTACCCGCTCCGGGAGGACTAATTTGCCCTTTGAACGATGGAAGTCCAGCAAACCATGGGCCAGGACTTCGAAAAATTTATCTGCCTGAGTTCCAGCGACTTAAGTAAATAGGAATTAAACCTAACGATGCAACATCTTGTCAGTAGGCCCGAGCGAACCTAAAATTGTCAGCAGTTCCCGCGGTCGAAAGGAATTGCGATGGCGAAGAAAAAAGCAAAACGAAAATTAGCGCGGCCAATCCTACCGATGCAGCGGCACCTGAACCTGCGCCACGAAGGCCGCTATTTCGATCTGCGCCGGATTTTCGAGCGAGTGAACGAAAAACATTTTCGCGGTCGTCTCCGCGGCTATCGGGTGGTCTGGGGTCGCCGCCGAAAAGAGCGGCCAAAAGAATATTTTATCTTTGGCTCGATCCAGGAAGAAGACCGGATGATCCGGATTCATCCGCTGCTCGACCAGCCGTTCGTGCCGCGGTGGTTTCTCGAGTACGTGCTCTATCACGAGATGCTGCATTCGGTGGTGCCAGAGGAAATCGATTCCGCCGGCCGGCGCCGGATTCACACCGAAGAATTTTATCGGCGAGAAAAAGCCTTCCCGCGATATCGTCGAGCACGGCGCTGGGAAGACGAAAACCTCGCGCGCTTCCTGCGCTAAGCCTCTCCGCGCGCGCCCGCCATCTTGTGGATGCTTCGCTCTGAGAAGCGCGAGACCGACGTCGCTGCCTCTCAGTCTCTCATTCCACAAACCAGCCGCGCCTCGGCAGGCGAACCACCCACAATCGTCGCCCTTGTTTCCCTAACGAACCTCCGCGGCCGGCAGTCGATTAGTTGTCTCAGACGGCGAGGGTGTCGTTGCTACGTTCTTCTTGATGAGATACCAGAGCGCGGTCGCGAGGAGGAGCGAGGTCAGCTTCGCGCGCCAGTTGTTCAGGATCAACTTCTTCATGACGATGGAGCAATATCTCGCCGAGCCGTTGCCGGAAGGTTTCCGGAGTAAAATTTCGTTCCAGCCGCCGACGATAACAAATCGAGATCGCGCCGGTCTCTTCTGAAACGACGACCGCGACCGCATCGGACTCCTCAGTAATCCCGAGCGCCGCCCGATGCCGCAAACCCAGACTGCGATCGAGCGTCTCGCGCTGGCTCACCGGAAAAATACAGGCGGCGGCGGCAATTCGTCCGTTGCGCAGAATCACTCCGCCATCGTGCAGGGCCGACTTGGGATGGAAAAGAGTGAGCAGCAGTTCGGTGGAAAACGCCGCATCCACCACCACTCCGGTTTCTTCGTAAACCTTGATCGAGGTGTCGCGTTCGATCGCGATCAGGGCGCCAAATTGTTTGTTCGAAAGTTGCGCCACCACTTCGGCGAGATCATGCACCGTCTCCCGTTTCTCACTCGTTAGGGAAAAAATCGGATGTCCGCCCAGCTCGGCCAGGGCACGGCGCAGTTCCGGCTGGAAAATCACCACCAGCGCAACCGCGAGAAAAACCGAGAAGCTGCGAATAATAAAACTGATCACGACCAGGTTCAGCAATTGTGAGATCAGGGTCAGAGTGAGAAAGACAATCGCCAGGCCGGTGAGCACTTTCGCGCCGCGGGTGCCGCGAAAGTAAAGGTAGCCGTAATAAATGACCACGCTCAGGAGCAGGATCTCGACAGCGCTGCGCCACTTATCGAACCAGAGCTGGACGATTTGGTGGATCATCGTGAGGCAGCCAGCAGCGCTTCGGCAGTGCGTAAAGCTTGAACGTTGGGCATGACATCGTGCACCCGCAGGACGTGTGCCCCGCGCTCCCGCAAGAGTGAAGTCATCGCAATAGTGGCTACCGCGCGATCAGGTTCCTTGCCGGAGATTTTGCCGAGAAAGGATTTGCGCGAAACACCGACCACCAGGGGCCGGCCTTCGATCCGGAGCCGCGGCAAGTTGGCCAGGAGATCGAGATTATGGGCGAGGGTTTTGCCAAACCCGATTCCGGGATCGAACGCGATGCACATGGGGTCAATCCCGCATCGTACCGCCCGGGCAAATTGCTGTCGAAAAAAATCAGCCACCTCTTCCACGACGTCGTCGTAGGTCGGGCTGATCTGCATCGTCTGCGGCGTTCCCTGCATGTGCATGATGATCAGCGCCGCACCCGTTTCGGCTACGAGTGGGAGCATGGCGTCGTCGCCTCGCCCGCCGGTCACGTCGTTGATAATGTGCGCCCCGGCTTCGAGCGCAGCCCGCGCCACAACGGCCTTGGAGGTGTCGATGGAAAGGGAAGCCGAGGTGGAGCACGCGATCGCTTTGATTACCGGCACCACCCGGTCCATTTCCTCGTTAGGCAAGATCGGCTGGGATCCCGGCCGGGTCGATTCGCCGCCCACATCGATGATTTCCGCCCCGCTCTCTGCCATCTCCCGGCCGTGCCGGACGGCTGCTTCCGCCGCGAAAAATTCGCCGCCATCCGAAAAGGAGTCCGGCGTGACATTAAGAACGCCCATCACCATTCCCCGATGGGTTAGGTCGAGGAGGTCGCCGCCGATTTTCCAGCAGGTCGTCTCCATGATTGTTCAGACTAACACAGGCCAAGGCTTATTCGACTGCCGTCCCACTGCCCCGAAACATCCGCTTTCAATCGCGCCGCTTTCCCCGATGGTCGGGGCGAAATGACAGCCGACGCTGATCTTCAAGCTCGAATTCTCGCGCTCCTCCGCCGCCCGAAATATCGTCCGCTCGACCGCAAGGAGTTGACTCGCGCGCTCGGCTTACGCGGCGACGATCGGCGGGAGGTGAGGGAGGCGCTCCGCGATTTGGAACAGGCGGGCGAGATCGCGCGCATCCGCAAGAATCGCTACATCCTGCCGGAGGAAGCCGATCTGGTTACCGGCAGATTGCAGGTGCACCAGGCCGGCTTCGCTTTTCTGGGCCGCGAAGGAGAGAAAGGCGGCGATGTCTTCATCTCGGCCGAGAACACCGGGACCGCGATGAACGGCGATCGGGTGGTGGCACGCATCACCCGCGAGGCCGATCACCTGCGAGGTCGCGGCGCAATCAGCCGGCCGGAAGGCCGGGTTATTCGGATTCTCGAGCGCGCGAACGAGACGATCGTCGGCACCCTGCAACAGACTCGCAATTTCTTCTACGTCGTCCCGGACGATCCCCGGCTCGGGCACGACATTTACGTCCAGCCGCGCCCGCTGCCCGCAGCACCGCGATCGGTCGCGCCCGGCGACAAGGTTGTCGTTAGGCTGGAAGCCTGGGAATCGCGCCACGTCAATCCCGAAGGCGAGATCATCGAGCTTCTCGGGCGCGTCACCGATCCCGGCGTCGACATGTTGTCGGTCATTCGGAAGTACCAGCTCCCGCTGCAATTTCCGCCCGAAGTTTTAAATGAGGCCGCGCAAATCTCCGATACCGCTCCGCCCGAGAGCTACCAAGAAAGAGAAGATTTGCGCGACAAGTTTATCGTCACGATCGATCCTGATGACGCGCGCGACTTCGACGACGCGATCCATGTCGAGCGCCTTCCCGGCGGCGAATGGGAGCTGGGTGTGCATATCGCGGATGTCTCAGCTTACGTCACTCCCGGGAGCGCGCTCGATCGCGAAGCCCTCCGGCGCGGGAACAGCGTTTATCTGCCCGATCGGGTGATCCCGATGTTGCCCGAGCGTTTGAGCAACGGGATCTGCAGCCTCAATCCTGATGTCGTTAGGCTGACCCATTCCGTCTTTCTCCGCTTTACGAAAAGTGGCGCGCCGCGCCATGCCCGTTTCGCTCGCACCGTCATTCGGAGCGCCCGCCGGCTCACCTATAAGGAAGCCTACGCGATTCTGCAGCAATCGCCTAACGATGAGCTGAGCCGCCGCCTGCATGCCGCCTGGGAGCTGGCGGCAAAGTTGCGCCACCGCCGCTTTGCTCACGGCTCGCTCGATCTCGATTTTCCCGAGGTCAAAGTAATCGTCGATCGCAAAACGGGCCGGCCCGAGCGCCTCGAACGGGTCGAGAACGACGAGTCTCATCAGCTCATCGAAGAGTTCATGCTCGCGGCCAATGAAGCGGTCGCGTTCGAGCTGAAAAATCGTCTCACCCCTACGATCTATCGCGTGCATGAGGATCCGGATCCGGAGAGACTGGCCGAATATCGAGAAATGGTTCTGAGCTACGGCTTCAAGGTGGGCGATTTGAGCAACCGAAAGGAACTGCAACGGCTGATCGAAGCGGTCCGTGGCAAGCCGGAAGAGCAGGCGCTCAAGATCGGTCTTCTCAAAAGTCTAAAGCGCGCTCGTTACGCCACCCAGCCCCTCGGTCACTATGGTCTTGCGAAAACCAATTACACCCACTTCACGAGTCCGATTCGTCGTTACGCCGATCTTATCGTCCATCGCACTTTGGCGGACCACGGCGGGAAGCGCAGCGCACGTCGGAGCGCCGGCGAGTTGACCAATATCGCCGAGCACATCTCCACTACCGAGCGCATCGCGGCCGACGCCGAGATCGAGTCGGTCAAGATCAAGAAGCTGGAATTCCTCCAGCTCCAGCTCACGGCGAAGGACCCGCAGGTCTTTCGCGCGGTCGTGATCGAGGTCCGCAACTTTGGGCTACTCGTTGAATTGCCAGACGTTTTGTTGACCGGGCTCATCCATGTTTCTTCATTGGAAGGTGAATTCTATCGGTTCGACCCCGCGCGCCGCCGGCTGATCGGGCGGCAATCAAAGCGCGTTTTCTCAGTGGGCGACGTCCTCAAAGTAGTGGTGGCGCGGGTCGATGCCTTCAAGCAACAGGCCGACTTCAGCATCGTGGAAGAACGGCCTGCCCGCGGCCGGCGCAGGCCCCTTTAACCGACCAAAGATTTTTCTTCCATTTTCGCGCGGGCGCTGCCTAACATCCCCGCCCGTCGAACATGGATAGCATTATCGAAACAAGAGAGTTGCAAATCGAGCGGAAGCTCTTCTCGATCGACCTGCGCGAAAATGGCCGGGGCAGGTTTCTTCGCATCACCGAAGACAGCCAGGGTCATCGCAACGTCATCATCGTCCCCATCTCGGGGGTGGATGACTTCGCCGACGCGATCGACGATGTCCTTGCTTCCGAGCCAGCCACTTGAGCGCTGGCCCGATCCTTTCGCCTCTCGAACAACTGCGCACGCAGAATTTGGAAGCCCGCTGGGCTAACAGAGGCTGCGCCTCCTCCCATGGCCTTGGAGCCTTCGCGGCTCATTTGAAGACAGATCTTGTTGCTTGTTTCCATCTCCAAGACGCCGCCGCGTTGACAGCCTGACGGTGGCCTTTAGTTTGCGCTCCCTGCGCAACTCTTCGTTCGCAACTCTGATTGGTCATGGCCACAAAACTCAAAGCAACCCGTTTCAAAGGCGCGCCCAAGCCCAAAGCTCAGTCCTCCCGCAAGACTCGCCGGGTCTATTACTTCGGTGATGGTAAAGCCGACGGCGCGGGCAACATGAAGCCGCTCCTCGGCGGCAAAGGCGCCAACCTCGCCGAGATGACCCGCATCGGTCTGCCGGTGCCGCCCGGGTTCACGATCACGACGGAGGTCTGCAATTATTTCACCGCAACCAAGCGCACCTATCCAAAAGGACTCGAGGCAGAGGTCGATGCCGCGCTAGCCAAAGTCGAGAAATCGATCGGGAAAAAATTCGGCGACAAAGAGCGGCCACTGCTCGTCTCCGTGCGTTCCGGCGCGCGCGATTCGATGCCGGGGATGATGGACACGATCCTTAATCTCGGAATGAACGACACCGTGGTCGAGGTCGTCGCCCGGCAGACAAACAACCCGCGTTTTGCCTGGGATTCGTATCGCCGCTTTCTGCAAATGTATGGCGACGTCGTGATGGGCGTGCAGAAGCGGCCGGGCGAAGATCATGAGCCGTTCGAGAATGTAATCGAACATCTTAAGGACGAGCGCTACGGGAATCATCATTTCCCCGACGTCCAGCTCACGGTCGACGATCTCAAGGAACTCGTTAGGCGGTTCAAGGAGCTGATCAAAGAACGGACCGGGAAGAGTTTTCCGCAGGATCCGAGAAAGCAGCTCTGGGGCGCGATCGGCGCCGTCTTCGGCTCGTGGGATAACGACCGCGCGATCGTTTATCGCCGCAAGTACGGCATTCCCCACGATTGGGGTACGGCGGTCAATGTGCAGACCATGGTCTTCGGCAACATGGGCGACACCAGCGCGACCGGCGTCGCTTTCACCCGCGACCCGGCGACCGGCGAAAAGGTTTTCTACGGCGAATATTTGATCAACGCGCAGGGCGAAGACGTCGTGGCTGGCGTTCGCACCCCACACCCGATCGCGAAGCTCGCCGAGGAAATGCCGGCGGCGCACAAGTCGCTCATGAAAGTTCGCGCGATTCTCGAGAAGCATTTCAAGGACATGCAGGATCTCGAGTTCACGGTGGAAGACAATCGTCTCTACATCCTGCAAACCCGCAACGGCAAACGCACCGGCCTTGCCGCCGTGCGGATTGCGGTCGACATGGTTTGGGAGCGGCTCATCTCGAAGGAAGACGCGATCCGGCGCATCCCGGCTGATTCGTTAGGCCACTTGCTCGCCCCGATCTTCGATCGCAAATCGATCGCTTCGGCGAAGAAAATCGCGACCGGCTTGGCGGCCGGTCCGGGTGCGGCTTCCGGTCACGTCGTCTTCAGCGCGGAAGAAGCGGTCCGTCGTTCGCAGCGCGGCGAGAAGGTTCTGCTCGCCCGGATAGAAACTTCGCCCGAAGACCTGCGCGGGATGATCGCCGCGGAAGGAATCCTCACAGCGCGCGGCGGCGTCTCTTCGCATGCAGCACTCGTGGCGCGCCAGATGGGCAAGGTCTGCGTCTGCGGAGCGGCCGGCATCCAGATCGATTACCAACGCCGCACCCTGGCGGCGAGCGGAACGAGCTTGTTAGAAGGCGATCCGATTTCGATTGATGGAACCGCGGGCGAAGTTTTCGCCGGCGAAGTAACGACCGCGCCTTCGGAGATTGTGCAGGTGCTGGTCGATCGTTCGCTCGAGCCAAAGAAGAGCGCGACCTATCAGCAATACGCCAGGCTCATGAGCTGGGTTGATCGCGCGCGCAAACTCGACGTGCGCACCAACGCCGACACACCTGAGCAGGTCGAGAACGCCGTCGCCTTCGGGGCGGTAGGAATCGGCCTCTGCCGGACCGAGCATATGTTTTTCGGCGGCGATCGCATCGACGCGGTGCGCGAGATGATTCTGGCCGAGGAGAAAGAGTCGCGGGTGAAAGCGGTCGCCAAACTGCTCCCTTATCAGCGCGAAGATTTCATCGGCATTTTCCAGGCGCTCGACGGCTTGCCCGCAACCATCCGGTTCCTCGATCCGCCGCTGCACGAATTTTTGCCTAACGAAAAAGAACAGCAGCTCGATCTCGCGAAAAAAATGAATGTGCCGGTCGAGAAGATTTCTCGTCGGGTGAACGACCTGCACGAGTTTAACCCCATGCTCGGCCATCGCGGCTGCCGCCTCGGGATCACCTTTCCCGAGATCTCGGAGATGCAGGCCCGCGCCATCTTTGAAGCCGCTTCCGAAGTGCAGAAGAAAGGAAAAAAGGTTCGGCCCGAAATCATGATTCCGCTTGTTGGATTCCCAAAGGAATTGAAGCTCCAGATCGACATCGTCCATCGCGTCGCGGCCGAAGTGGCGAAGGAGAAAAAGACCCGGTTCAATTACCTCGTCGGAACGATGATCGAAATCCCGCGCGCCACCCTGGTGGCGGATGAGATCGCGAAGGACGCACAATTCTTCAGCTTCGGAACGAATGATCTCACCCAAACCACCCTCGGGATGAGTCGCGACGATTCCGGCAGCTTCCTTCCCCATTATGCAGAGCTGGATATTTTGCCTAACAATCCCTTTGCCTCAATCGACCAGAGAGGCGTCGGCCGGCTGATGGAAATCACGCGCGATCTGGGCCGCAAGACCCGTCCCGATATCAAGCTCGGGATTTGCGGCGAACATGGCGGCGATCCGCAAAGCGTGAAGTTCTGCCATCGTCTTGGCTTGAATTACGTCAGTTGTAGCCCGTTCCGGGTCCCGATCGCGAAGCTTGCCGCCGCCCAGGCTGCGCTCGAAGGTTAGCGCCGGTCTGCAGCTTCCTTGGCCATCGATTCGCGTCCACCGTCAGCTGGATGATGGGCGGCGCAGTTCGCAACTCGAATGCTTAAAGCAGTCGAGTTCTCTCGCCGCTCTGGCGCAATCCTTACCCGGCGTTCGCGCCGACCTGAGCCTGAGGAGCGCGCAACTCGAAGGCAGCCAGTTCCCGCCGCCAGGCCGGGGGAAGTTGATCACTGGGCGTAATCCAAACCTTGCGGTGCAAATCCAATGACTCGTTAGTCGTTAGGCCAACGGGGCCACGCAGGAGCCGGGGATCGAGCAGGGCGTGAAGCGCGAGATCGATTGTCGGCCGATCCTTCTCCAACTGAAGCGCCGCCCGTAAATTGCGAACTTCTTCTTCTGCGCAAATCTCACTCGGGACGAGCAAGAGACCATGCTTTCGCAGCCAGGCGCCGGTCCCGAGGTGACCGACTGCGGCGGTCAGCGGAATCGCGATCAGCCAACCGAGCACGATTGGCAGAAGCCAATAGAAATAACCAGGCGTCAGGCACCAGGTCAGGGTGCCCGCGCTCAGGCCGAGGAGAGTCGTTAGGCCAAAGACTTTCCGAGCTTCGCGCCACGCGATGCCCTGATCACAGCCGCGCTGCTGGGCTTGCCATTCCACTTTTCTACCGAGGAGGGTGAAGAGAACAAACTTGGCGTGGAAAAATAGAAATACCGGCGCGATGAAAATCGAGATAACCATCTCGAGAAGCGCGCTCGTCATCATCTTAAGCGCGCCGCCAAACTGACCGGCTCGTCTCTGCCGGAGCGCCAGCCAGAGACTGAGAAATTTCGGGAGGAGAAGAAGGAGGATGGTAAACGCGAAAAGAAGAAACGCGATCTGACTGCGCGCGGCATCGGTGAAAAGACCATCAGTGGGAGAGGCCGCGCCGAGGTTTTTCACGAACCCGAGGAGGAGAACGAGGACGAGGAGGGGCGAAGCGAGGAAGGAGAAAATGCCGTGAAGGAAGTGGAAGCGCGTCACCGGCTTGAAGCCGCGGGCGAGAGCGAGCGGCCAATGTTGCAGGTTGCCCTGGCACCAGCGGCGGTCGCGTTTCAAATGTTCGATCACGGTCGGCGGTGTTTCTTCGTAGCTGCCGCCCAAATCGTCGGCGAGATGCACTTCCCAACCGGCCCGGCGCATGAGGGCCGCTTCGACGAAATCGTGGCTCATCGGTCGGCGCCCGATCGCGCTTCGGCCCGGCAGCTCAGGAAGTGCGCAATGTTTGATGAAGGGCGCGAGCCGGATGATGGCGTTGTGGCCCCAGAAGTTGCTGTCTTCCTGTTGCCAGAACTTGGCGCCGGCGGCGAAGATCGGGCCGTAGAGCGACATGGCAAATTGCTGGAGACGACTCCAGATTGTGAGGCCGTTGATCGCCTGCGGCACGGTCTGGAGAATCCCGATGCGATGGTCGGCTTCCATCCGCCTAACGAGTTCAACCAGGGTCTGCCCGCGCATCAGGCTGTCCGCATCGAGGCAGATCATGTAGCGATACTGGCTGCCCCAGCGCCGGCAAAAATCGGCGATGTTGCCGCTCTTGCGATTGAGCGGCAGCTTGCGCCTGCGGTAGAAGATGTGACCGGCGCCGCACTCCGCGACCATTTGTCCCCAGGCCGCTTGTTCCTCGCGCGCTTTTGCCTCGTCGGTCGAATCGCTCAGGACAAAAAACTGAAAGCGATCGAGCGCGCCTAACGACTTGAGCGAATCGTGCATCACGCGAAGGCGCGCGAAAACGGCGCCGATCGCTTCGTTGTAGATCGGGATGACGATGGCAGTGACTGGGAGACGTGTGATTTCCGCCGCACTCGCGGTCCTTGCCAAAGCGGCGCCGCGCCGATCGCTCAGGATAAGAAAGCCAAAGAAAGCCTGTGCGAAACCGATAGCGACATGAGTAAAGAGCAGGAGGAAAAGCGCGAAGAGAAGGAGATTGATCGGCCGCCAGCCCTCGGCCGCGAGCAGGCTCCATTCGAAGGTTCCCGCGAGCAGAGTGAGTAATCCGATGAGGACCGCAAACGCCCATCGGTGCTGGTTACGCGTTTCCGGGAAGGTTTGCGTCCAACCGGCAACATCGGGAAAGGGGAGCGCCTGCTCCGCCGCGGAGCTGCGAGACGGATTCATCGCCGGCGGTTAGTTCGCCCCGGCGAACGCCAGGAAGCCGTTGCGGAAGAATCGCCGCAAAGCATCGTGCAACGGGAATTCCGTCTTCTCCGGCAACATTCGCACGCGCTGGATTGGCGGTGCGGTCGCGACCGGAGCGCACAGATTTTTGTTCGGCAACAGATCAAAGACCGACTCCATCACCAGCGTTACCGGGTGCCGCCGGTCGCCGTTATCCGATCGGGCGCGAGCGATCGCGACCGCCTGCGCAAGTTGTTTAGCTTCAGCCGCGTCGGACCGGCCATGCCAGGCCCGCAAGTAAGTTTCCGCCCGCCGCTTTCCCTCGTTCCATTCTTGCTGCCCGTACCCTGAAATCGCTTCCATCATCCCTGAAATTCTTGAGTTCCGTCCGACGCGGCGCGCTCAAGGTTTATTCGATTCCTCGGTAAACCAGTGCAGGCGATACCTGAAATCCATTTCCTCGCCTGACGCCGGAATTTTCTCCGGCTGCCAGAACGCGACCACGTTGTCATTGTATTCATTCGTCGCCGGGAGCTGCATCAGCCGCACTGCACCGGCGCCCCACTCGCCTAACGACTCGACGAAAACGCTCGGGCGCCGGGCATATTTTGCCTCGCGGTCACGATAGTGGGCCGGGTTGCGATCGCGCTGCAGCAAACCGAACCCTTTCAGATTTTTTCCGAGGTAAAGTTCGGTCGTAATCCGATCCACCCGGGCGAGGGAATGCGACTCCTCTTTCCCCGCCGCATCCTCGATTACGAGCGTGTCGGAGTCATGCACTTCGGGTCGATGGTCGTTAGGCGGGCGCGCATCGTCCTCATCCCTCCAGAACATGCTGGTGAGCGGGGCCAGCCCGAGGACCTGGATCGGCTTGCGGAAGAAGAGGCGCGCGTCCACATCGAGAGTCGTCTCTTTCCCGGGCTGGATGAGAAATCGATAAGCCCCGCTGACGCTTGTGCTGTCGAGCAGGGCGAAAAATTCCATCTCGCGCGCGTCGGGGGCCGGTTTGCACAACCAAAACTCACGGAAGCTGGGAAATTCCTCCGGCAGGTTATCCGCGGTATCGATCGCGAGCCCGCGCGCCGAGATCCCGTAAACCTGTCCGAGTGCGAGCGCGCGAAAATAGCTGGCGCCGACAAAGGCGGCGACTTCATCCACCGGCCTGGAATGCGCGAGCGGATAAAGGAGCCGAAAGCCCGCGAAGCCGAGCCTGGCAGCGGCAAGCAGCGCCGGATCAAACCGCGGGTAACGAAAGAACCTGGAGCTGAATTCGACCGGCTCGACCTTGCCGTTAACGACCTGATTCGTCGCCACCGGTTCCCTGTAGATGTAGCCGGGATGAAAAAACTGCACCTGAAAGCGCGAGTCATCGCCAAACCAGAGACCTTCCTCGCGCCGGAAGGTGATCATGCGGTAGGTGTCGTAGTTGAGTTTTTGCAACACCTCGGGCAGCTGTTCTGTCTCTACCTGGTAAGGGACGGCCGCCGCTGTCTTCGCTCGCCTAACGACGTCAGCAAAAATCGAATCGTTAGGCGCGGCGATCGCCTGAGAAAGGGCGAGCGTGACGAGGCAAATGCGGAGGGACATGCTTCCGCATGTCCCGGCCGTGCGGAAGCACGCCCCTTCGCCATACAAGATGCGTGAGTTATAATGCAACCATCTGGCGCTGATGCCGCTCGTAGATCGCGACCTCGCGAATCCCCAGGCCCGCCATTTTCTCCGCCAGTCGCTCGAAATTTTCACCTTGTTGCACATGCGAATGGCCATCGGAGGCGGTGGTAAACGGAATCCCTTTTTCCATCGCACGCCGAATGATCTCCTCGCTTGGGTAAAGTTCGCCCACCGGTTTGCGCCAGCCGGCGGTGGACAGTTCGATCGCCAGGTCAACTTCATGGATTTCATCAAGGATTGCATCGAGCGATTCGCCAAAGTTCTTCGTCGGACGAAACGCGAAAATCTTCACCAGATCGAGATGCGCCATGCAATCGACCAGACCGGTTTCGATCATGGCGCGAATCCGTTCGTAATAATCGGCGTAGACTTCGTCGATGTCCCGGCGCGCGAACTCTGCTTCCTCGCCTGCGTGATCGAAAGCCCAATCACCGCGCAGGAAATGCACGGAGCCGAGAACAAAATCGAGCCGGTCCCAGTTCTTCTCGACCCAGTCGCGTCCGGCGGCGGAGTGCACGGGGTCATTATCCAGTTCGATCCCGGCGCGGATCTTCAGGTCGGGATTTGCTGCGCAAAAGCGCTCGATCTGATCGAAGTCGACTCCGGCATGATAGCGATCGTGATCAGTGAGGGCGAAGTCGCGCAGGCCAATCTCGCGCGCATGATCGGCCCATGGCTGCAGCAAGTCCTGTGTGTAAGGCCGGAGCCTATGACCCTGCGGGTGGAGATGATAGTCGGAAAACAGGTGCATGGGGTGGCGTTACATCGTGAATCGAGAATTAGTCTGGCCTAACGATTCACGATTCACGATTCTCCATTCCTGTCACGGCGCAGCAATTCCTTTGCGCTGCGAATCCAACTCCGGATAAGCCGGCACTGTCACTTCGACGGTGAACACCTTGCCCGCTTCCAGGTCTCGGGTCGCGATCGTTTCCGAATACTCCACGTGTTCGCCAGGATTTATTAGCAGCGTGCTCGGTTTCTCCTCGAAAGCGCGATTGTCGGACCAGCGAGTCACGATTCGGCCGTTGGAATCGTGCAGCAGGATTTCGATCCGTTGTTCATTCGGGAAATGAAGCTCCACCGCCTTGTCGCCGCGGTTAGTGAGGACAACGTGGACCGGCAACTGGCGCATCTCGGAAAGCTTCACCGGTTCTGACGGCAATTCGACCGCGAGCGCGAGCCCCCGAATCTTCGGATTCTTGTAGGTCGGGATTTTCTCCGAAGGACTGAACGGGTGCACCATGCGGCTAAACCAGCTGCGTTTTTCCTGGGCCGGCGCGAGGCTGGTCGCCGCGAAGAGCAGGAGTGCGGCGAGGACAAACCGTAATCTCATGGCGCTGAAAGAGCCCAACGTTGCAAAACCTGTCAAACCCTTTATCAATCGGCCATGAGCAGATTGCTCGGCGCCGCCTTTGTTTTTTTGCTCGCGCTGAGCGCGCCGGCCGGCACCCGTCATTGCATCTTCCGCGTCCATCTGGAGGCGAATGCGCGCGACGGCGAGGTCTTCGCTCAACCCATACGTTCGATTACGGGACGCACAGTTTTCATCGAGAAAATCCCGTGGCTGAGCGAGCGCGATGTGCGGAGGTTTTATCCCTATCGGGCCGCCGATGGCAGTTATGGTGCGTTGCTCGAGCTGGACGATCACGGCCGTACCGTGCTCGATAGCCTGAGTGTCGAGCATCGCGGTTCCTATCTCTATGTCTTTATCAATGGCAGGCCGCTGACTGAGTTCCAGGTCGATCGGCGCGTTTCCGACGGCAAGATCTATCTCGCTTCGGGCCTGACCGAGGCCGACCTCAAATTGATGGCGAGGGATTGGAAATTGATCGGCGGAAGGAAGAAAAAATGAATGGTCGATGGCGCGGCGGCGCGCTGATCGGGTTTGCCATGATGGCAGTTCTGCGGGCGCAAGATGCGCCGATCAACCTAATCTTGCCGACCGATAATCATGCGCTTCTTCGGGGCGACGGCGAAGCCTTTTACCAGGTCGTCGAACGCAACCTGCACGGAGTCATTTCCTATCCCTGGCAGGGCGGGCAATACGGCTTTGTCCGCGATCCGCGCGAGCTGGGTGGCGACACAGTTTATACCCATTTTCATGAAGGAATGGATGTTCGGCCGATGCGTCGCGACGCACAGGGCGAGCCGCTCGATGAGGTGCGGGCGATGGCGGATGGGGAGGTGGTCTACGCGAGCGAGCGGGCGGGCGATTCAAACTATGGTCGCTATGTCGTGGTCGAGCATCGCTGGGGTGGATGTCCCTATTACAGCCTCTACGCGCATCTTCACTCGATTGCGGTCGCGGCCGGGCAGAAGGTGAAACAAGGGGAACGGCTCGGAATCATGGGACACACCGGGACGGGCATCGATCGTGCGCGCGCTCATGTGCACGTGGAGTTGAATTTGTTGCTCAACATTCATTTCGAAGCGTGGCATGAGACCTTCTTCCGCGGTGAGATCAATCACCATGGGATCTACAACGGGATCAATCTCGCCGGGCTCGACCTGCCGCGGCTTATCCTCGCCTTGCGCAGTAACTCGGCGCTCACCATTCCTGCCTTTCTCGGTCGGGAGGAAGCTTTTTATAAAGTGATGCTTCCGAACTCGCCCGAGTTTGAGCTGCCGCGCCGCTACCCCTGGATGATAGAAGGATTGCCTAACGAAAAGCCGGCGGCCTGGGAGGTTTCTTTCGCCGCCTCCGGATTGCCTCTGCGTCTTAGGCCGAGCGATCGGGTGGTGAGCAGCCCAGAGCTATCCTGGCTTAAGCCGGGCCGGATCGACGCCCGGTATCTGACCCGCGATCACGTTGCCGGCCGCGGAACGAGCGCACATCTGACCGAGAGCGGGAAAAACCTCATGCGGTTACTGACCTTTCCAGACTAACGAGTAAAGGATTTGAGGGTCACAAATTTGAGGGACGAAAGCTTGAAGCAAGAGAGACTTACCCGTCGTCGGTTCCTCAGGCTCAGTTTTTTGGCTCTGCCCGCGGCGGCAGGAATCGATGGGCGTTTCGCGGAACCGACCTGGTTGCGGGTCACGCGATTAGATCTCAGTCCGAATCCGACCTGCCGTTTCGTGCACTTCAGCGATCTGCATTACAAAGGCGACGGCAAGTATGCGGCCAGAGTCATCCGCACGATCAATCAACTCGAACCGGAGTTCGTCTGTTTCACGGGCGATCTGATCGAAGAGGCCTGCTATGCGCCGGCCGCGCTCGAGTTTATCCAGCAAATCGAGCGGCCGGTCTATGGGTGCCCCGGCAACTGGGATTACAACAGCGGCGCCAGCTTTCTTCCTTTTGTGAGGGCCTTCCGCGCGACCGGAGGCGAGTGGCTGGAAGAACGCAGTGTCATCCTGCCGCAGCACGATCTGGAGCTGATCGGAATGGGGATGCGAGGCGAGCATCACTTCGCCGATGCCAGAACTTCGCGCCGCCTCTTACTGATCCATTACCCGACCCAGGCCGATCGGCTCGACGGGCAATGCTATGACCTGATCCTGGCCGGTCATTCCCACGGTGGCCAGGTGCGAGTGCCGTTCGTAGGCGCGCTGATTTTGCCTTATGGGGTGGGCCGCTATCAGCTCGGCTCCTATGAGTCGTTAGGCGGACCGCTCTATGTCAACGCAGGCGTTGGCACGTATCTCTTCCCCGTGCGTCTCAACTGCCGGCCGGAACTTACGGTCGTTAGCTTGTAGGCTCGTTTCCGGTCGGCCGCTTGCGCCAGGCGATCAGACCTGGCGCACCGAGCGCAAGCAGCCCGAGCGAACCGGAAGATGCTGCAGACATGGAATTGCCCGATCTGCTCCTTTGCCCGGTTTTGATTCGCTCGCCCGGATCAGCCCAGGCGTATTCGACCATTACCATCTTCACCCCAAAAGCCGGGGCGATCTTGATCCGAACCCAGCCGTACTGGGTTCCGGCGCCGGTGTTGAACTTAAAACCAATGAATCCCCCACCGCCATCGCTCCAATTGCCGCCGCCGTAATGGCTTCGAATATTTCCCTGCATCGGGGAGCTGGTCTGATAGAAGTTTCCTTGCGAGACCGGCACGCCCTCGGCCAGACGCGAGACGCTGTAGGCGAAGTAGCGCGGCGGATGGGCGCGGATCGCCTGAGAAACGGCCGCCCCGAGGATTTGAAATCGCGCGGTGTTGTAGAGGGAGACGGCGGAAAAATTGGCTAACTGGAAGGAAGCACCGTTGCTGAGCGGAAAAGTCGCCGTCGCGAAGCCGCCAGGGTTAATGATATTCTGTCGTATCATGCCCGAATAATGAATTTCTGCTTCCGCTGCGCCGGCACTAAAAGCAGTGGCTGCAGCTGCGCTGGCGTAAGCTGCCCAGCGAGAGCTGAGCAGGGATATCGGTCGATTGGTGGGCGCTCTCTTCACCTTTCTTTTATGCCCCGAGCAGGACGGAAAAGTCAAACTTTGTTCCTTTGACACCTGTGCGAGGCGGTGTAGTTTACGCGCCCTTGCCATCTTTGGCCGGGTATTTTGATCAGGAGAATCTCGCTCGGCGAGGTTCGCTCGCACTGCAAAGATTATGCAAAAAACACGCAGCAAACGTTATCGCGCGGCCCTGGAACAGGTGGACCGCGCCAAGGCCTACAGCTTCCCCGAAGCGGTCTCGACGCTGAAGAAACTTCCGCCGACCAAGTTCGATCAAACGGTCACGATGTCCTTCCGGCTCGGAGTTGATCCGAAACAGTCGGACCAGATGGTGCGCGGGACCTGCCCGCTTCCCCATGGCAGCGGCAAACAGGTCCGGGTCCTCGTTTTCGCGGAGGGCGAAGCAGCTCGGGCGGCAAAAAATGCGGGCGCTGAGTATGTCGGCTTCATGGATTTGGTGAAGAAGTGCCAGGAAGGATTTCAGGACTTTGATGTCGCGATCGCCACGCCGGCAGCGATGGCGGAAGTACGCAAGCTCGGCAAGGTGCTTGGTCCGCGCGGCCTGATGCCGAACCCGAAGACGGGAACGGTCACCGAGGATACCGCGAAAGCGGTGCAGGAAGTGAAGGCCGGTCGGGTCGAGTTCAAGCTCGACAAGAACGGCAACGTTGCGGTGCCGATGGGCAAATTTTCGTTCGCGGAGGAACACTTGGTCGAAAACGGCAACGCAATTATCGACGCGGTGGTGAAGGCGCGACCGGCTTCGGCCAAAGGCCGTTTTCTGGAAGGTATGACGCTGGCAGCCACAATGTCGCCCGGCCTGCATATCGATCCTTCACCGTATCTGAAGGTGTGAAATGCCCGCTCTTTCAACTCTCCACTAACGACTCTCAACTTCCAAAATTATGAGACCTGAGAAAGCCAGCATCGTCGAAGACCTCTCGGAGAAACTGAATCGCTCGCCCTTTCTCCTGGTGGCCGATTACCAGCGGATGAACGTCAATCACTTCGGTGAGCTGCGGAACCGCCTCGGCCCAACCGGCGCCGAGGTGCACGTGGTCAAGAACAGCTTTTTGCGGCGAGCCATCACGGCGAGCGAATTGCCTGACATCACTGCCCAGCTCACGGGACAGACCGCGGTCGTTTACGGGGACAAGGATGTGGCGCCGGTGGCAAAGGTGCTAAAAACTTTCGCGACCGAGTTTAAGCTCGCGGCACTCAAGATCGGGGTGGTCGATCGCAACATCCTCTCGACCGATGAGGTGCAATCGCTTGCTGACTTGCCGAGCCGTGAGGTTTTGCAGGCGCAATTCTTAGGGCTGCTGCTCGCCCCGGCCACCCGGCTGGTGCGCGTTCTGAACGAACCGGCCTCGGCCCTGGCGCGACTCTTGAACGCCAAAGCCGAGAAAGAAGGCAAACCCGCGGAGGCCGTAGCCTAACGAACGAATTTTTGTAGGGCGGGCACATCGCCTGCCGCGGCAGCCGGAACGGTTGCTCTACAATAAACAACACAAACTGTCCGGTCCCGCGGCCGCGGGGCTTAATTTCCCGGAGGCTTTCGGGAGCGGCAATTGGAGGAAAACAAAATGGCAGATATGAATGCATTGGTGGAGCAACTCAGCGGACTAACCGTGCTCGAGGTTGCTGGATTGGTGAAGCAGCTCGAAGAAAAATGGGGCGTAAGCGCGGCGGCTCCCGTCGCCGTAGCGGCGGCCCCTGCGGCTGGCGGCGCGGCGGCAGCTCCGGCAGCCGAGGAAAAGACCAGCTTCGACGTGATCCTGAAGGAAATGGGTGCAAACAAGATCGGCGTGATCAAGGAAGTGCGCGCGGCGGTGCCGGGCCTCGGCCTGGCCGAAGCGAAGGCGCTGGTGGAAAGCGCGCCCAAGCCGCTGAAGGAAGGCGTGACCAAGGAAGAAGCCGAAGAGATCAAGAAGAAGGTCGAAGCGGCCGGCGCCAAGGTCGAGATCAAGTAGGTCCGTGAATCGTTACATCGGAAGAGGCTTTCCGGCTTCTTCCGATTTACGATTTACGATTCGCGCGCCAATAAACCCCTTGCGCTCGGCGCCGGGGTGTGAATATTAATCCTCACTTTTCCGAGACACCAAACCTCAGCGCGCAGTATTTTTACTAGCTCCCGCAGGCAGCAGCCCAAGATTGGCAACAAAACGGTGGAGGTCAGTTTGACAGACCGCCGTTTTGCTGCCACTTTTTTTGCCCGCTATTTCCGGAAAAGGCCGTAGCCCTTCAGATTCCTCGCGATCGCGTTCATCCAGGATCGCTGCAGGTTTTTAACCATTGGAGAATTGGTGTCACCAGTCATGTCAGAGCGAAGCGCAACAGAACGTATCCACTTCGGGACCATCAAGGAAGCAATCGAACCCCCGAACCTGATCGAAGTTCAGCTCAACTCCTACGTCGATTTCCTCCAAAAGGATGTCCCGCCTAACAAACGCAAAAACACCGGCTTGCAGACGGTGTTCAAGGAAGTTTTCCCAATCGAGAGCTACGATGAGAAGGCGGTGCTCGATTTCAGCCATTACGAAATCGGCGAGCCGAAGCTAACCGCGCTCGAGGCACAGCGCGAGGGCCAGACTTATTCGGCCCCGCTCCACGTCACCTTCCAGCTCAAGGAAGAGAAGGGGACGAAGGAGGAAAAAGTTTACATGGGCGAGATCCCGCTCATGACCCCGTCGGGCACCTTCGTGATTAACGGGGCGGAGCGTGTGGTTGTCAGCCAGTTACATCGTTCCCCGGGCATCGCGTTTGAATCGAGCGTGCACCTCAACGGCAAGGTGCTTTACAGCTTCCGGATTATTCCCGACCGCGGCTCCTGGATCGAGGTGCAGTTCGACACCAGCGACCTGCTTTATATCTATCTTGATCGCCGCAAGCGCCGGCGGAAATTCCTCGCCACGACTTTCCTGCGTGCTCTGGGCTACGGCCCCGACGAGGAAGTGATCAAGCTTTTCTATAACATCGAGAACCTCAAGCTGAGCGATAAGCTCGACGAGGAAAGCCTCGCCACCAAGGTTCTCACTGCCGATGTGCTCGACGGCGAAGTGACCGTCGCGCGCGCGTTCGAGCCGCTCACGGTCGCGGCCGTGCGCCAGATCATGGCCCTTGGTCATAAGGAAGCGAAGGTGATCGACATTTCACACGACGATACGGTGGTGAAAGCGTTGAAGAAAGATCCGGCCCATGACCAGGAGGAAGCGCTTAAGGATATCTATCGCAAACTGCGCCCGGGCGATCCGCCGACGGTGGCGAATGCGCGCGCCCTTCTCAAGCGCCTCTTTTTCGATCCAAAGAAATACGATCTCGGCCGAGTTGGTCGTTACAAGATTAACCAAAAGCTTGGGATCGATGTTGACCTCAACGAACGCATCCTGACGGACAAGGACTTCATCGCGGCGATCAAATACCTCATCAACCTCCGCCGGGGGGAAGGCACGCTGGATGACATCGATCATCTCGGCAGCCGTCGGGTCCGCACCGTGGGCGAGTTACTTGCCAATCAGTGCCGGGTGGGCCTCGCCCGCACGGAACGCCTGGTGAAAGAGCGCATGACGCTCTTCGACGTAAACATCGACGGCATGACGCCGCAGAAGCTGATCAACCCCAAAGCGCTCAGCGCGGTGGTGCGCGATTTCTTCGGGCGCTCGCAGCTTTCGCAATTCATGGATCAGACCAATCCGCTCGCGGAGCTGACCCACAAGCGCCGCCTCTCCGCTCTCGGACCAGGCGGCCTATCGCGCGATCGCGCCGGGTTCGAAGTGCGCGACGTCCATCCGTCCCACTACGGCCGCATCTGTCCGATCGAAACGCCGGAAGGCCCCAACATCGGCCTCATTAGCTCGATGAGCACTTTCGCGCGGATTAACGAATTCGGCTTTATCGAGACGCCGTATCGTAAGGTCGAGAATGGCCGCGTGACTGATCAGGTCGATTATCTCACCGGCGATCGCGAAGAAGCCTTCATTGTCGCCCAGGCCAATGCACCCATGGATGAAAAGGGCGGCTTCACGGGTGAAAAAGTTTCCGTTCGTTATCGCGGCGACTTCCTCGAGGTCGAGCCGACCAAGGTTCACTACATGGATGTTTCGCCGAAGCAGCTTGTTTCGGTAGCCGCTGGTCTCATCCCATTTCTCGAACACGATGACGCCAATCGCGCCCTTATGGGTTCAAACATGCAACGTCAGGGCGTGCCGCTGATTGTTTCCGAAGCGCCGCTCGTCGGCACCGGTCTCGAGTCAAAGGTGGCGCGCGATTCCCGCGCGGTCGTTCTCGCCGCTGACTCGGGCCGAGTCGCATCCGTTACAGCCGATCAAATCATCGTCACAAAAGACGGTGAGGTTCCGGAGAGCCGCAAGAAACTCAAGAGCGATGCCGAGGCTGGTGTCCACGTCTATGAATTGCGCAAGTTCATGCGCTCCAACGCCGGCACCTGTGTGAACCAGAAGCCGATCGTGAAGAAAGGCCAGCACGTCAAGAAAGGCCAGGTCATCGCCGACGGACCTAACACCCAGCATGGCGAGCTCGCCCTCGGCCGCAACGTGCTCGTCGCCTTCATGCCATGGAACGGCTACAACTTCGAAGATGCCATCATGATCTCGGAGAAGGTGGTGAAGGAAGACATCTATACCTCCATTCACATTGATGAGTTCGAGATCGGCGCCCGCGATACCAAGCTCGGCCCGGAAGAAATCACCCGTGACATTCCCAACGTGAGCGAGGAAGCGCTCCGCAACCTTGGATCCGACGGTGTTATCCGGGTCGGCGCGGAGGTCAAACCGGGCGACATCTTGGTTGGCAAAATTACTCCTAAGAGCGAAACCGAGCTGGCGCCGGAAGAGCGACTCCTCCGCGCGATCTTCGGTGAGAAAGCAGCCGACGTAAAAGATACTTCCTTGACGGTTCCGTCAGGCACCTACGGCATCGTGATGGACGTGAAGGTATCCTCTCGCCACGAAGCCCAACGCGAGAAACTCACCCCGGCCGAAACGAAGCGACAGCTCAAGGCGATCGCGGAAGACAATCGCAAGAAGAAGGATGAACTGACCGAGCAGCTGACCGATGCGCTCTCCAACGTCTTGTTAGGCGAAAAAATCCCGCTCGACGTGGTAAACGCGCAGACCGGCGAAATCATCATCCCGGCCAATCGCAAGATCACCAAGACGCTGCTCCGCAAACTGGCGATGGCTTACGATCACATCGAGATCGATCCCTCGCCGATCCGGAACAAGATCCGCGAGATCATCGCCCAGTATGAACACAAGTTCGCCGAGCTCGAACTGGAGCGTGAGCGTTCGATGGATCGAGTAGAGAGCGGCGACGACATCGATCCCGGTATCATCAAGCAGGTCAAAGTCTTTGTCGCGAGCAAGCGCAAGCTAAGTGTGGGCGACAAGATGGCCGGTCGTCACGGCAACAAAGGCGTGGTCGCGCGCATCGTGCCGGAAGAAGATATGCCGTTCCTGGCGGACGGGACTCCGGTTGAAATAGTCCTTAATCCGTTAGGCGTGCCCAGTCGTATGAATGTTGGTCAGGTGCTGGAAACGCACCTCGGCGTGGCGGCCAAGGCGCTTGGCTTCAAGGTCGCAACCCCGGTTTTCGACGGCATCGAAGAAACCAAGATTCGTGAGTATCTCGAGGACGCGAAGAAGGTTGAGGGCTTTACCTGGGTGCAGGAAAACGGCAAGGCGCGCCTTTTCGACGGTCGCACCGGCGATCCTTTCGATCAGGAAGTAGTGGTTGGCTATATCTATATGATGAAGCTCGGCCACCTCGTGGCGGACAAGATTCACGCCCGCGCGGTTGGGCCATACTCGTTAGTCACGCAGCAACCACTGGGTGGAAAAGCGCAGTATGGCGGTCAGCGCTTTGGTGAGATGGAAGTCTGGGCGCTCGAAGCTTACGGCGCGGCTTACACATTACAGGAGCTCCTGACCGTGAAATCGGACGACGTCCAGGGCCGCACCCGGATCTATGAGTCGATCGTGAAAGGCGATAACTCGCTCGAGGCCGGGACACCGGAATCCTTTAACGTTTTGATCAAGGAAATGCAGTCGTTAGGCCTGGACGTCAAAGTCGGGGGCCAGGCACCGAGTTTCCTGGAGAATGTGGCTTAACGAATAAATCAACAATTTCCAAATCTTAGCAGCTAATCTATGAACGAACATTCCTGGCGTGAGTTAGTGGGCGAGGAACGCCCCGTCGGCTTTGATCAGGTCGCGATCGGTGTCGCTTCCAGCGATACGATGCGTTCCTGGAGCAAGGGCGAAGTTAAAAACCCCGAGACAATCAATTACCGCACCTTCAAACCAGAGAAGGGCGGTCTTTTCTGTGAACGCATTTTCGGTCCTACCCGGGACTGGGAATGCTCCTGCGGCAAGTACAAGCGCATCAAACATAAGGGTGTGATCTGCGACCGTTGTGGTGTCGAAGTCACGCTCGCGCGCGTCCGTCGTGAGCGGATGGGTCATATCGAGCTGGCGGTGCCGGTCTCGCACATTTGGTTCTACAAGTGCATGCCTTCGCGGCTCGGTCTTATGCTCGACATGAGCGCGCGGCAACTCGAGCGCGTTATCTACTACGAAGACTACATTGTTATCGATCCGGGTAAGACGCCGCTCACCAAGACTCAGCTTCTTACTGAGGTGGAGTACCGCGAGGCGCAGGATCAGTACGGCGAAGATTTTCGAGCCGGGATGGGAGCGGAAGCAGTAAAGGAACTCTTGAGCGAAATCGATCTCGCCAAGCTCAATGGCGAGCTCGAGGAAGCGATGGGCAACACCAAGAGCAAGCAGATTCGCAAGAAACTCGCGAAACGTCTCAAGCTCGTCCAGGGCTTCCAGAATTCTCATAGCCGTCCCGAGTGGATGATCCTCGATGTGCTCCCGGTCATCCCGCCGGACCTGCGTCCGCTCGTCCCGCTCGAAGGCGGCCGGTTCGCCACCTCCGACCTGAACGATCTCTATCGCCGGGTCATCAATCGCAACAACCGGCTGAAGAACCTCCTCCAGCTCAAGACGCCGGACGTCATCATCCGGAACGAGAAACGCATGTTGCAGGAAGCGGTTGACGCGCTCTTCGACAACGGCCGCCATGGTCGTGCGGTGACCGGCGCGGGAAATCGCCCGCTCAAGTCGCTCAGCGACATGCTCAAGGGCAAAGGCGGACGCTTCCGCCAGAATTTGTTAGGCAAACGGGTCGATTACTCGGGCCGCTCGGTCATTGTCATCGGACCGGAACTGAAACTGAACCAGTGCGGTCTGCCAAAGAAAATGGCGCTGGTGTTGTTCGAGCCGTTCATCATTCGGCGACTTAAAGACATGGGTTACGTCCACACCGTGCGGAGCGCGAAGAAGATGATCGAGCGCCAGACACCGGAGGTTTGGGACATCCTGGAGGAAGTTACCAAGGGTCATCCGGTGTTGCTGAATCGCGCCCCGACTCTGCATCGCTTGTCGATCCAAGCTTTCGAGCCGCTCCTGATTGAGGGCGAAGCGATCCGCATTCACCCGTTAGTCTGCACCGCTTACAATGCCGACTTTGACGGCGACCAGATGGCAGTGCACGTCCCGCTCTCGGTCGAAGCGCAGATGGAAGCGCGCATGCTCATGCTCGCGCCGAACAACATCTTCTCGCCCTCCAGTGGCAAGCCGATCACCACGCCCTCGCAGGACATCACTTTGGGTTGCTATTATCTCACCCAAAATCCGCGACGGGCCGCCGGCGTCGCCGCCGAAACGCGACTCCCGCTCTTCGACAATGCGATCGAGGTTGAGTTCGCGATGGCTGATGGCGCGATCAAGACGCACGACCGGATTCGCTTCAACAACCCGGATTTCGGCAAGGATACGATCTATGGCGACAAGACCGCGCGCGTGATCGAAACCACCGCCGGTCGGGTGATTTTCAACGAGATCTGGCCCAACGGTCTGGGCTTTTTCAACAAAGCCGCGGGCAAAAAACAACTCAGCGACATCATCTGGCGATGTTATCAGGTCGCGGGCCAGGACGGCACGGTCGATACCCTCGACAAACTGAAGGAGCTCGGTTTCCGCGAAGCGACCAAGGCCGGCGTCTCGATCGGGATCTCCGACATGATTATTCCGAAGGAGAAGGAATTGCAGCTGGCCAACGCCTATAAACAGATCCGCCAGGTCGAGCAGCAGTATCGCAAAGGCATCATCACCGATGGCGAGCGCTACAACAAGATCATCGACATCTGGACGCACGCCGGCGACGAAATCTCCAATGTCATGTTCCGCACCCTCGAGCATAACGAGGGTCGCAAGGAATTGAACCCGGTCTACCTCATGGTCGACTCCGGCGCGCGCGGCAATCGCCAGCAGGTGAAACAGCTCGCCGGGATGCGCGGTTTGATGGCCAAGCCTTCCGGTGAAATCATCGAGCGTCCTATTACCTCTAACTTCCGCGAAGGTCTCAGTGTGTTGGAATATTTCATCTCCACTCACGGCGCGCGTAAAGGTCTGGCCGACACCGCGCTTAAGACCGCCGATTCCGGTTACCTCACGCGCAAGCTGGTCGACGCGTCGCAGGATGTGATCATCAACGAACTCGACTGTGGGACCGTGAATGGCATCACCGTGCGCTCCATCTACGAAGGCGACGAGGAAGTCGTTGACCTCGCCACCCGCATTGTCGGTCGCGTCAGTTGCGAGACGGTAGTCGATCCGGTGACGAAAAAGAAGGTCGTGAAAGCTAACCAACTGATCGACGAGCAAATCGCGGCGGCGATCGAGAAGGTCGGCGTCGAACAACTCAAGATCCGCTCCGTTCTCACCTGCGAATGCGGTCGCGGCGTCTGTGCCCATTGCTACGGGCGCAACCTCGCTACCGGCCAGTTCGTGAAACTGGGCGAAGCAGTCGGGATCATCGCTGCGCAATCAATCGGCGAGCCTGGAACGCAGTTAACCATGCGGACCTTCCACATCGGTGGCACCGCGAGTCAGACCTTCAAGCAGCCGATCATCAAGGCGAAGAACGACGGCACCGTGCAGTTCAACGATCTGCGCACCGTGCAATCGCTTGACGGGAACTGGATTGCGCTGAACAAGAACGGCTCCATCAGCTTGCATAACGACGAAGGCCGCGAGATCGAGCGCTATAACATTGTCATTGGCTCGGTCATTACTGTCGCCGACGGCGGGAAGGCAAAGAAGGGCGAGACCTTTGTGCAATGGGATCCCTACAACGTGCCGATCCTGACCGATCGCGGCGGTAAGATCGAATTCCGCGACATGATCGCGGGCGTGACGATCAAGCGCGAAGTCGATGAAGCAACCGGCCTCATGGGCACGGTCATTATCGAGCACAAGGAAGATCTGCATCCGCAGATTGTGATCGTAGGCGACGACGGCGAAGTGGCTGCGAGTTACTCAATCCCGGCCGGCGCGCATGTTATCGTCGAGCCGCATCAAAAGGTCCGTGCCGGCGCGCTGCTCGCCAAGACTCCGCGCAAGGTGGCCAAGACCAAGGACATCACCGGCGGTCTGCCCCGGGTTGCCGAATTGTTTGAGGCGCGTCGTCCAAAAGACGCCGCCGAGATTGCCAAGATCGATGGTATCGTTGAAATCGGCGGGACGGTCCGCGGCAAGCGCAAGCTCATCCTGAAGGATCCCGAGACCGGCTCGGAAGAGGAACATCTCATTCCGCTGACCAAGCACATCATCGCTTTCAAGGGCGACTTCGTGAAGAAAGGCCAGCAACTCACTGAAGGACCGATCGTGCCGCACGAAATCCTCGAGGTTTGCGGGCCGCAGGACCTACAGGAGCATCTGGTGAACGAAGTGCAGGAGGTCTATCGCCTCCAGGGCGTCGAGATCAACGACAAGCACATCGAGATCATCGTTAGGCAGATGTTGCGCAAGGTGAAGATTACCGATCCGGGCGACACTGCGCTGCTCTGGGGCGATCAGATCGATCGGCTCGACTTTGAGGACGAAAACAAGAAGGTGGTCGAGCAGGGCGGCAAACCCGCCGAAGCGGTCCCAGTCTTGTTAGGCATCACCAAGGCCTCGCTCGAGACCGACAGCTTTATCTCTGCTGCCTCTTTCCAGGACACGACCCGCGTCCTGACTGAGGCGGCAACCTTAGGCAAAGTCGATCGTCTGCGCGGTTTTAAGGAAAACGTGATCATGGGTCACCTCATCCCGGCTGGCACCGGTTTCCCGGGTCATCGCGAGATCAAGCTGGTCGAGCTTGGCGAACAGGTCGGCGCCCCGCTGATCGAGGAGCCAGAGATCCAGCCCGCGCTCGGGTAGCGAGCGAGTTCCAAGTTGTAAAAGTGAGAGCCGCAACCAAGTTGCGGCTCTCATTGTTTCAAGATGTCGATTGCAACCAAAACGGGCGACGCCGGCGAGACCTCGCTCATGTATGGGCGCCGGGTCCCGAAGACGGACCCGCGGGTTGACGGTTATGGTTGCGTCGATGAAACCAATGCCGCCCTCGGGCTGGTCCGTGCCGCCGCCGGCGCCTTGCCGGTCGCCGATCGGATTCTCGCCATCCAAAAAGAGCTCGTAATTGTAATGGGCGAACTCGCAACCGCGCCTCAAGATCTCGAGCGATATCAGAAAGACGGATTCAACCTAACGACGTCGGCGATGGTCGATCGCCTGACGAATGCAGTCGACGAATTAGAAAAGGACAAAAATCTCTACGGCAAAGGCTGGGTCATGCCCGGCAACACGCCGCTTGCTGCCGCGCTCGACTTTGCCCGCACCGTCTGCCGCCGCGCCGAACGCAGAGTGGCCGGATCAGAAGCCAACTCAAATCCCGAAATTCTCCGCTATCTCAACCGCCTCTCCGATCTTTGCTGGTTGCTCGCCCGGCAGGCAGAAAAGCAGGCTGGCTCGCCTAACGAGTAAAGGACTCGAGCGGCGGCACGTCTTCGGCCAGACCGAGGTATTCCCACCTCTGGAGCGCGATCGGCACGTTCCCATTTTTCCAAAGAAAATCGTGGAAAGCGCGCAGGCTGAATTTATCGGCCTCTTGCAGCCGCGCCTCGGCGAGAAACTTCAGGATCTGAAGTTTCCCGGTCTGATAAGTGAGCGCCTGGCCTGGACCGGTCGAGAACGCGATCGCCTCCTGTCGTGCGGTCTGCGAATCCATTGGCACCTTTTCTTCCAGATACTTTGCGGCTTGCTCGAGGCTGAATTCGCCAAGCGCGAGCTTCACGTCCGCTTCGACGCGGAGCGCAAGCAGGCGCATGAAGTTATAGATGATCTCGCGCGTGTAGGGGCTGTTATCGAACAACCCGGCTTGCAACATCATCTCCTCGGCGTAAAAGCCGATCCCTTCGTTCGCACTCGAGTCATAGTAATGCCGCCGGATCGGGTCCTCGTGTTTCCAGGAAAGACAAAGCTGAAAATAATGGCCCGGAATTCCCTCGTGGACCGTGATCGGCCGCGGATCCATCGCCGTGGCCCGCCAAAAATAGCCGAGCTTCGCAGAAGGGGGCCCGTTGTAGCGGATACAATTTTCCCTCAGACGCGACGGTGAAGTGAAGTCGTCCTGCTCGGTAAAGCCAAGGGCGGCCAGATAAGCCGGTGTAGGTCGCAGCGTGTAATGCTGGAGCCAAGCCGGCACCGTGAGGATTCCGTGCGTTTCGAGAAATTTTCGAATCTCTAATTCCTTCAACGCCGTTTCCGTCATCCACTTGTCCATGTTCTCAACCATCTTGAGCGGCGGGACGTTCCGGTTCCGATTCTTCTCGTATGTTTCAAACGCGACCGCGCGATTCCATTCCTGATGGCCCATCGCGAGAAGTTCTTCGGGCGAATAAGGCAGGAGCGCGATGTTCTTGAGAAAGAAAACAAACGTCTCGCGCCCCAGCGCGGTCTGTGCCGGGAGCGAAGGCAGCATTTCCTGCAAATGGTTGCGGAATTTCTTCAGGGCGTCCGCTGCCCGGGCGCGCTCCAAAGCATCGCGAGTTCGTTAGGCCGGGGAAACGGTAACGGCCGCAGGAGAACGGTGTCGATCACGCTGAAAATGGCGCTGTTTGCTCCGATCCCAAGCGCGAGCGTGATGATCGCGACAATGGTGAAGCCGGGTGACTTCAAAAGCATGCGGACGGCGTAGCGAAGGTCAGTCATGGTGTTCGTTGAAGAGTTGAAGAGTTGAAGAGTTGAAGCGTTAAAGGGTTAAAGCGGCGGGCTGATGGGTCGGTCGTTACATCGTGAACCGTGAATCGTGACTCGAGATTCGTGACTGGGGCTGATGTCACGATTCAACGGTGTAACGGGCTTACTCATAACGAAGGGCGATTACCGGATCGACTTTCATCGCGCGACGGGCGGGCAAAAAACCCGCCAGTAATGCGGCAATTCCGAGCAGTACGATCACCGCGCTGTAGGTGACAAAATCCATCGTCCCGACTCCGAAGAGCAGGGCGCGCAAGAGCCGAGTCGCCGCGAATGCACCGAGCAGCCCAACAAAAATCCCAATTACCGCCATCGTTAGGCTCTGGCGCAGGATCATCGCCAGCATCTGTTTGCGCTGCGCGCCGAGCGCCATGCGAATTCCAATCTCCTTGGTGCGCTGCGTCACGCTGTAGGCGATCACGCCGTAAATGCCGACGGCCGCGAGCAGAATCGCGATCGCGGCGAACGCGCCGAGCAGTCCCGTGTTGAAACGCGATTGGGCCAATGTTTGGCTGACCAACTCAGGCAATGGCGTCAGCTTTGGTACGAACTGTTGCCCATCAGTCTCACGCACGGCGCGCCGCACCATTGTCTCCAAGCCGCTTGGCGCCGGCTGATTCGTCCGCAGGACGATGTCGCTGTAGCGATCGGGCACCTGGGAAAACGGGAGGTAAAATTCCGCGGTGTCCCCTTCCGCCAGATTACCGTGCTTCGCCGTTCCCACCACCCCGATGATCTCCCGCGGTGGTCCGTCTTCTTTGCGGCCGATCTGCAACTGTTGACCCAGCGGGTTCTGGTTGGGGAAGTATTTCTTCACAAAGGTGTCGTTGACCAGCATCACCGGCTTCGCCTGTTTGTCGTCGCGCGCACTAAAGAGACGTCCGCTCTTTAGAGGAATGCGCATGGTTTGGAAATAAGCGCCGTCGCTTGTCAGGAGCGAGGCAGCAGGCTCCATCCCCTCGGGCGGTGCCGGTTGACCGATGATCGTGAACGTCCGCGACTGAAAATTTTGGCTGAACGGCAACGGCGAAACGAGCCCGGCACCTTCGATCCCAGGAAGCGATTTTAGCTTCGCGAGCAACTTGTCGAAATATTGCGTCTGCTGATCGGCCTCGCCGTAGCGCGTTCGGGGAAGCGATTGCCAGAATGTGACCACGTTGCGGGCTTCGAATCCTGGCTGGACCGCGCGCAATTGGGCGAAGCTGCGAATGAGCAAACCTGCGCCGACGAGCAAGACTAACGAGAGGGCAAATTGGGAGACAACAAAAGCCGAGCGTAAACGGTGGCTGCGCGTTCCGCCGGTTGAGCCGCGCGCCGCTTCCTTGAGCGATTGCTCGACCTCGGGGCGCGACGCCTGCAAGGCGGGCACCAGACCGAAGATCAGGCTCGTTAGGCAAGCGATTCCGAAAGTAAAAGCCACGACCGTGAGATTGACGCGAATTTCCTCCAGTCGCGGCAGGTCGGCCGGGCCGAGCGCGACCAATACATCAGTGCTCCACCCGGCAATCAGCAAGCCCGCCGCGCCGCCGAGCAGGGCGAGGAGCAGCGTCTCGAGCAACAGTTGCCTAACGATATGGAACCGGCTCGCTCCCAGCGCGGTCCGAATCGCGATCTCGCGCTCGCGTGATGCTGCCCGCGCGAGAAACAGGTTCGCCACATTGGCGCAAGCGATCAGAAGCACGAGCGCGACCGCCGCGAGCAAGACGAGCAGCGCCGGCTTCACGTCCCCGACCAGGTCGGATTGGAGACCCACCGCACGCACGGTCCGCCCGGCATTGCTATCGGGATATTGTTTGGCCAGTTGTCCCGCGATGGTTTGCAGATCTGCGGTCGCGGTTTGCAGGTTCACCCCGGGCTTGAGCCGGCCGACGAGCAGGAGAAAGTGGGCCCCGCGCCGGTCGATATAGTTTGGCGTCGAGCTGGCGAAAAGCGGATAGAGCGGGGCAATGTAATCGACCGCTTCGTGCTGAATCGGAAACTTCCAGCCCTGCGGCATCACGCCCGTAATCGTGTAGGATTTGCCCGCGATCGTGGCCTGTTTGCCAAGCACGTTCGGATCGCCACCGAAATGACGCTTCCAAAACGCATAGCCGATCACGACCACGCGAGCCGCATCCAGCTTTTCATCCTCGCGCGAAAAACCGCGTCCGAGGAACGGCCGAGTCCCGAGCACTTCAAAAATGTCCGCGGTCGCAGCGATCCCGGGAACATCTTCGGAATCTTCACCCGTGCCCCAAATCGCAGAGGCGCCGCTGTAACCGGCCAGCGCGCTGAAGGTGTGATTCTGGGCCCGAAGGTCGAGATAATCGGGATAGGAATGAACTCCACGAGGTTCTTCCGGATGTTGCGGCGACTGCGACCAGACCATTGTTAGGCGGTCTGGGTTTGGGAAAGGGAGCGAGCGCAACAGAACGGCATCGATCACACTAAAGATGGCGCTGTTCGCCCCAATCCCGAGCGCGAGGGTGACGACGGCTACGACGGTGAAGCCGGGTGATTTAATCAGTTGTCGAAAGGCGTAGCGGAGATCGTGGAGCATGGCGTTGATTTGGTTAGGTCGTTAGGTGAGAGGGAAATGACGAAGTCGAATGACGAAGCTCGAAGCAATGCCGAATGACCAATGACGAAAAGCTCGCGCGCCAAATTTTGGGCCTTCGTTATTCGTCATTGTTTGGTTATCCGTCATTCGGATTTCGTCATTTCGCGCAGCGGTCATTCTGCGCGCAGCGTGATAATGGGATCGACCCGGGACGCGCGACGAGCCGGGATCCAGCAGGCGATCGCGGCGGCGATGGCGAGGAGTGATGCGACGGCGAGATAAGTAAGCGGGTCCGTCGGGCTCACTTGGAATAAGAGACTGCGCAAGACTCGCGATGAAGCTAACGCGCCCGCGAAACCAACGGCCAAGCCAATGACCAGCAGGCGCATGCCTTGTCGCAACATCATGGCGACGATGTGTCGTCGACCCGCCCCGAGCGCGAGCCGCACGCCGATCTCCCGCATCCGTCGGATGCCGTTGTAAGCCATTACGCCATAGAGCCCGACAATCGCCAGCAGGAGTGCGAGTGCGGCAAAAACGGAAAGCAGAAAGGTCACGAGACGTGGTGTGGCCCACGTTTCCGCGACAAGCGATTGCATGCTGCGCACCTCGAAAACCGGTTGGGCTGGATCGAGTGACGCGACGATTTGCCGTAATGGTTTCTCCAATGCAGCCGCCGGGAGCGAAGTTCGCAGGAGGGCTACCAGTCCGTTCTGCGGCTGTTGCAACATCGGGAGATAAAATTGCGGCAGCGGATTTGCCGGCTCATCGAAGCCATAAACCTTCAAGCGCGGCACGACGCCAACGATGGTGCGCATTTTTCGCCCGCTATCGTCAGTCGAGATCCGGATGCGCTTTCCGATCGGATCCTGTCCGTGGAAATATTTATCCACCGTTAGTTGATCGACGATCAGGATCGGCGGCGCGTCCGGGGTATCGTTAGGCTGAAAGGTTCGGCCCTGAAGCAGTGGCACCCCCATGGTGGAAAAATAATCGTCGCTGATCACCGCCATCTCTGCGCCGGGCTGCTGGCCTGGCGGCGGTTCGGGCATTCCTTCCGGCAGGAATCCATCCTGCCAGCCAGTCATGAACGGAGGATTCGCTGCCAGTGCCGCTTTCTCCACCCCCGGGAGCTCTTTGATTTTGCTGAGCAATGCGGTTGAGAAAAGAGTCAACCGTTTTTCATCCTGGTAGCGCGGGCTGGGCAGGTCCACGCGCGCAGTGAGAAGATTACGGACCTCGAAGCCTAACGACAATGCCATTGTCCGGGCGAAACTCTTCAGGACGAGTGCGGCCGTGGTCAGCAGGACCAGAGTCACCGCGACCTCCGCGATGATCAGCAGCTCGCGCGCTCGTCTCACGCCAGGCGCATCCGAGCTGCCGTGGCCACCCCTTCGCAACGCGAGTTGCGCGTCGGCGCGCGATGCAGTCCAGGCAGGCCAAAGGCCAAACAAAACGCTCGTCGCGATGCTGAGCCCGGCCGTGAAAGCGATCACCCATCCATCGAGAGTAGTTTCCTGAAAACGCCTCGACCCGGCCGGGGCCCACGCGACCAGCAGATCGCGCCCCCAGGCGGCCAGGGCGAGACCGAGAGCGCCGCCCAGCACCGCCAGGAGGAGACTTTCGGTTAATAATTGCCTAACGATCTGCCAGCGGCTCGCGCCGATCGCCACTCGAATCCCGAACTCCCGCGTTCGGGCCGCCCCGCGCGCGGCGAGCAAGTTGGCCAGGTTCGCGCAACAAATCAGCAGCACCACCCCGACCGCGGCGAAGAGCAGGGTGAGACTGCTCCGATATTCACCGATCTGATTCTCAAGGAAGAGTGTAACCTCTGCGCCGACCCGCGAATTCGAGGGTGGGTAAAGCTTGCTCAGACGTCCCGCAATTGCCTTCATTTCCATGTCGGCCTGTTTCAGCGACACGCCGGGTTTCAATCGCCCCCACCCAAACAAGCCCGGATGATTTTCGCGCTGCGTCCAAGTGGTGCTGGTCGCGCGGCGCATGAGCGGAAACCAGACCTCCACGGTGCGCGGTGAAAACATCTGCGGCGGCATGACGCCAACGATGGTGTAAAGCTGCCCGCCAAAATTAACCGCGCGCCCCAGCACGCCCGGATCGCTCTGGAATATCCGCCTCCACAGCGAATCGCTGATCACCGCGAGCGGTGGACCACCTGCTCGATCTTCCTCCTCTGTAAAAACGCGCCCGATTTGCGGCTTCAGTCCGATGACCTTGAAGAAGTTCGCGGTCACGATCGCGCCGGAGATCTGTTCCGGACTCCGACCAGGCAGTCCGCTTAGGTTGTAGCTCTCTCTTCGGGTAACCGCGAGTTCCTCGAAAACGCGATTCTCCTTTTTGAAGTCGAGGTAATCGGGAAATGAAAGCGAAATGCTGGGTTGCTCCGCTTCTGTCTCGCTGACGATTACGATGCGGTCCGGAGCGGGATAAGGCAAAGGCCGGAGGAGCACCGCATTGATGACGCTGAAAATTGCGGTGTTTGCTCCAATCCCGAGCCCGAGGGTGAGGACCGCCAGAAAAGTGAAGCCCGGTGATTTCATCAACTGGCGAAAGGCGAAGCGGAAATCAGGAGTCATGGTTATTCGTTAGGCATTTGGTTCATTCATAACGGAGCGCGACCATCGGATCGATTTTCAGCGCGCGGCGCACGGGCAAATAACAGGCAATCGCCGCGACCGAGAGAAGGAGCAGAGCGAGGGAAGCGAAAATGCCGGGATCGGTTGGCGTGACACCGTAGAGCAAACTGGCCAACGCGCGGGTGCCGGCGAACGAGGCGATGATTCCAAGCACGATTCCGATCAGGGCGAGCGCGATTCCCTGGCCCAGCACCAGTTTGAGGACGTGCCCGTTTTGCGCGCCGACCGCGATCCGGATGCCAATTTCTCGTGTCCGTTGCGTCACTCCAAAGGCGAGCACGCCGTAGAGTCCGATTGCGGCCAGAAGCAGCGCCATGGCCGCGAAGACGCCGAGCAGAAATGCATTGAAGCGCTGCGCCGCGATCGAAACGGCGAGCACCTCTTTCATGCTGCGCACCTGCGTGACCGCGATGAGTGGATCAACCTTCCAGATCGCTTCCTTGATTTGGCGCGCCAGCATTTCAGCGGGAAAACCAGCCGAGCCGCGCACGACAATTTCGCTCCAGCGTTTCCAAGCCTCTCTGCCCTGCGCATAAGGCGTATAGATCGCTGGTTCCTCGGCGGTGCCGACTCCGAAATGCCGCACATCGCCAACCACGCCCATGATCGTGATCCAGTGCACGCCTTCATTGCGTGCCCAACGAATGCGTTTGCCTAACGGATCCTGCCCGGAGAAATACTTCCGCGCCATCGCCTGGTTGATCACCCCGACCGCGGGCGTCGCCGCTCCCTCGTTAGGCGCGAACCAGCGTCCGCGGACAAGCGGGATGCCCATGACTTCGAAATAATCGCCTGCGACCGAACGGGAATAGAGTTCCGGCTCATCGCCGGTCGGAATCGCGGGGCGGCCTTCGATCAGGAAGTTGTGATTGATTGCGTTTCCCGCGAGCGGCAACTCGCTGATCATCCCCGCGCGGAGGCCAGGCCCGGTCTTCAGATTGGCCAGCACTTGGAAGCGGAAGCGCGTCTGCGACGCCACCTCGCGATAGCGCGCCTCCGGCAGCTCCACCCGCACGCTCAGCACATTCTCCGGGTTAAAGCCAGGCGCCGTATTCGTTAGGCGATAAAATGTTTTCCCTAACAATCCGGCCCCGATCAAAAGGACAAGCGCAAGCGCCAGTTGCGCGACCACGAAGAGATTTCGACCTAACGAATTCGCGGCAGTGACGCTCCGGGTTCCGCGAGAAAGAACGCTGTTCTCCTCCACCCGGGTCGCCTGCCAGGCCGGCACGAGACCAAAGATCAGACCGGTGAGAAGCGAAAGCCCAAGGGTGAATCCAAGCACGTGCGCGTCGAGATGAATGTTCTCGACCCGCGGCAATTCCTCGGGCTTGAAAGCGAGCAGGGTATTAACCCCCCAACTGCCGACGATCAACCCCGCGCACCCGCCGAGGCTCGCGAGCAACATGCTCTCGACCAAAACTTGCCTAACGAGTCGCGAACGTCCCGCCCCCAGCGCGCTCCGGATCGTCAGCTCGGGCCGCCGCTGTGTCACCCGCACCAAAAGCAGGTTGGCAAAATTCGAACAAGCGATGAGAAGCACCAGCCCGACCGCTCCGGCGAGCACGAGCAGAACCGGCCGGACGTTTCCGACCATTCGTTCCTGCAGCGAGATTAGCCGGCTCTCGCGATTCTTTTCCTCATCCGGATTTGCCTGCGCCAGCCGGCGATCAAGCAAACGCATCTCGGTTTGCGCTTGCCCGATGGAGATCCCGGGTTGGAGACGCGCATAGGCCCGCAGCAGGTGCGCACCGCGCGATTGCGCCGCCGCGGGATAAAAAACATGAATCGGGACGAACGCCTCGAGCGCCGGATTCGGCGCCCGAAAATCAGCCGCGGTTACCCCGATAACGGTGTAGTCCTGCGCCGCGATCGTGATGCTCCGGCCGATTATCGCAGGGTCGCTGTCGAAAAGCGACTGCCACAGCCGATGGGTGAGAACGATCACTCGCGGAGCTCCGAAGCGATCGTCCGCAGCGCCGAAGGTCCGACCGAGAATGGCGTGCGCGCCGAGGACCTGCAGGAAATCTCCCGCGGCGAGCCCGACCTCGATCTGCACCGGCTCCGAACTGCCGGTGTAATCAGCGGCCTGGCTTCCCACTCCACCGACATTCACGAACGAGCGGCTCTGTTCGCGGACATCCTGCAACTCGGGCGCCGACTGCTGAGACTGGAAGGTGACCAGGCGATCTGGTTCGGGATACGGAAGAGTCTTCAACAACACTCCATTGAGCACAGTGAAGATGGCGGTGTTGGCGCCGATCCCGAGAGCAAGCGTCGCGATCGCAATCAGCGTGAATCCCGGCGTTTTCCGGAGCTGGCGAAGGGCGAACTTGAAATCGCTCATCATGTCGTTAGGCAAAATTTATTCGTAACGGAGCGCGACCATCGGATCGACCTTCGTGGCCCGAAAAGCTGGGACGAGGCTGGCGAGCAAAGCGGCTGCACCGAGCAGCGCGACGACCAAGAAATAGGTCATGAAATCTGCCGCGCTCACTCCGTAGAGCAGCGTGCCTAACAATTGCGTCGCGCCGAGTGCGATTGGGAGACCGGCCAGCAATCCGAACAGAACCAGGATTCCGCTTTGCCGCAGAACCATTCGCAGCATGTCGCGTCGCTGACCCCCGAGCGCCATCCGAATGCCGATCTCCTTCGTTCGTTGCGCGACGGAAAAGGAAATGACGCCGTAAAGCCCGATCGCAGCCAGGACGGTGGCGAGTCCGGCGAAGATCGCGAGTAACAACATCGCGAAGCGGCGCCGCAGAACCGAATGCGCGAGCACGTCCTGCATCGTGCGCGGATTGGCCAGCGGAACGTTGCGGTCGATGCTCCAGACTGCACTTTGCGCCGACGGAATGAGCGTGAGCGGATTTGTGACTGCGCTCCGCACCGCGACGAACATCGAGGGCCACGAGCCTTGCGCGAGCGGGGTGTAGATCTCCGGCCGGGCCGCGGTCTCGAGCGCGACGTGCCGGACGTTTCCGATCACGCCGATGATCTGCAACTTCATGTTGTTAGGCCCGAAGTTGGTGATGAACTTGCCAATCGGATCCTGCCCCGGGAACGCATTCGCCGCAGCGGCCTGGTTGATGATCGCGACCGGCAACGAAGTGCCGCTGTCATGCGCGGCGAAGTTCCGCCCTTTCAAGAGCGGGATTCCCATAGTTTGGAAGTACTCCGGAGTGCAGACCCGAATGTCCGCGTTGTAGGACTGACTCTTGCCAGGAACAGTGAAGCTGCGGCTGCTATTTCCACCGGCAAGCGGAAGGCGGCTGACCGCGCCGGCGGCTTTCGCTCCGGGCAGCGCGCGCAGGCGTTCGAGCACCTGTTCGTAAAAAGCGATCTGTCGCGTCGGTTCCGCCGTGGAGGGCAGACCGAGATTGAAGACGAGAAGCTGCTCGGGGTTAAACCCTGGATCGACCTTCGTCAGCCTAACGAAGCTCTTCATCATCAACCCCGCGCCGACGAGCAGGACCAACGACAACGCGATCTCCGCCGCAATCAGGACCGAGCGGGCGGAATTCTTCCCTAACGAACTTCCGCGCTCCCCTTCGCGGAGCGATTCGTTGGGATTGGAGCGGGAGGCGAAGAAGGCGGGGGCCAGGCCAAAGAGCACCCCGGTCCCGACTGAGATGATCAGACTGAAGAGGAGGATCTGGCCGTTCAGTCCGACATGATTGAAATCGCTGATCTCCGGCGGGCTGAGCGAGAGCAGGATTGGCAGCGTCCAGAGTGCAAGCACGACCCCGACCGCGCCGCCAAGCAAAGCCAGCAAAGTGCTTTCGGTCAGAAGTTGCCTAACGAGTCGCAGGCGCGAGGCGCCGAGCGCGGTCCGGATCGCGATCTCGCGCGAGCGGGCCGCGGCGCGAGCGAGAAGGAGGTTCGCGACATTGGCGCAGGCGATGAGCAGGACGAGCGAGACTGCGCCCAGCAACATCAAAAGCATCGGCCGGATTTCGCCCACCATCTTCTCGTGCAGGGGAACAAGAATCACGCCCGTGTCCTGATCGGGACCTGGATATTGGCGTTCGAGCCGGGCGGCGATCGCGCTCATTTCCGCCTGCGCCTGGGCGAGGGTCACGCCAGGCTTCAGGCGAGCCCAGGCGTCGAGATAACTGCGATCCCGCATTGGTCGCGGATCGTCGTTAGGCGCGAGTGGATGTCGCGGGACATCCCAGGGCGACGGCACCCAGAGCTGTCCGTAATCGTCCGGCGAAAATCCGGGCGGCATCACCCCGATGACGCTGAATTTCTCGCCATCGAGCAGGAGGTCGCGGCCGATGATGCTGCGATCGGCCCCGAAACGGCGCGACCAGAGTTCATGGCTTAGGACCACCACATGATCGTTGCCCGGTTTGGCGTCGTTAGACCCAAACGTTCGGCCGAGGATCGGGTTCGCCCCGAAAAGCGAGAAAAACTGTGACGATGCCACCGCCGCGCGAATCCGCTCGGGTTCTTCGCCGCCGGAAAGATTGGCCTGCCATCCGCTCCAGCAGGCCATCTCGGAGAACACCGAATTCTGCGTCTGCCAATCGATGAAGTTGGCCGGGGACGCGTCCTCGGTCGAGACGCCGGTGCTGCGCACGGTTTGCGAAACCGTCACGATCCGATCCGAGTCCGGATAAGGCAATGGATGGAGCAGGACCGTGTCGACGACGCTGAAGATGGCGGTGTTGGCTGCGATCCCGAGGGCGAGCGTGAGCACGGCGACGAGCGTGAAGCCGGGTGATTTGATGAGTTGGCGGAGCGCGAAGCGGAGATCAGTCATAGGTAGCGCAAGCTTCCAGCTTGCGAGTTTGGTGGTTGTCGTTAGGCAAGAAATTGATTGCACCGCGCAAACTGGACGCTCGCGCTACTTTGTCATTCATATCGAAGGGCGATGATCGGATTGATGCGGGTGGCGCGCCGCGCCGGAATCAGACAGGCGGCCATCGCCACCAGACCGAGCAGGACGGTGGTCCCGGCGAGCAAGCTCGGACTACGCGCCGAGATTCCGTAGAGCTGCGAGGCGAGGAACTGACCAAGCCCGAAGACTGCCAAAAGGCCGAGCGCCAATCCAATCACAACCGGCTGCATTCCCTGCGAGACGATCAGTTGCAAAACATCGCGAGCTTGCGCGCCCAGCGCCATTCGCACCCCGATCTCGCCGGTTCGTTGTTCGACCGTGTAGGCGACTGCCCCATAGATTCCGACCAGGGCGAGGAGCAGCGCGATCGCGGCAAAGGAGCCGAGCAAGGTCATCGTTAGGCGCTGTTGGCCTAACGAGTCGCCGATTACTTTCCGCATCGTTTGCGGCTGGATGAAGGGCACCTCGCGATCCACACGATCGAGCGCGGCGCGGGCGGTGCCGAGCAGCATCTCGGGGCGGCCGCGGCCTCGGATCGCCACCGAGAAAAACGAGTTCGGTCGTTGCGCGAAGGGTCGGTAGAATTCGATCTCATCCTTTTGCCCAAGCTGCCGGGCGCGGATGTCGCCCACCACGCCGATGATTTCGGCGGCCGCGCCGGTCCCGTTGATTCCGCCGAGGAGGAGTCGCTGGCCGACGGGATTGGTGCCGGGAAAAATCGTGCGTGCAGTTGTTTCGCTGATCAGGACGACATCGGGATGATCCTTCGTGTCGTGTTCGTTTAGGTCGCGCCCGGACAGAAGCGGAATGCCGAAAGTCTGCAGGTAACCCGGCGATACATCGTGAACCAAACCAATCGGCCGCTCCGTCACGGGCGGGGCCGATCCATCCGTCTTCGCGTACGGCGTGCGCGAAAATCCGCCGCTGAGTGGGACGACATCGGTGATGGCGGCCGCTTCCACTCCGGGCATGCGTTGCAGCTCGGCCCGCAATCGTTCGACAAACCGCGCGCGCGATTGGTCGTCGGCGTAATGCGCCGCCGGCAGTCCAATCCCGCCGATCCAGATTTTCTCCGGCTGGAAACCAATCTTCTCCCGGCTCAGACGCATGAAACTCGCAAGCAAGAGCGCCGCGCCCGCCAGCAGCAGGACGGACAACGCCACCTGCGCTGCGACCAATCCGCGCCGCACCCGTTGCTGTCCGCGGCTGCCGCTGATCGCGCGGCCGCCTTCCTTCAACTCAGTCGCCAATTCCGCATGCGAACTTTGCCAGGCCGGATACAGCCCCAGGGCGAGACCGGTGCCTAACGACAGGACGAAGGTGAAGAGAAAGACCGGCCAATGCAGGGCCAGATTTGGCTCGAACGGAACGTTGTTGCCCGCCAGTTTGGGCGCGGCCGAAATCATCCACGAGGCAAGGAGCAACCCCGCTACACCCGCGACCCAGCTGAGAATCGTGCTTTCGAAAATGAAAAGGCGCACCAGTCCAGCGCGCGAGGCGCCGAGTGCGGATCGCAACGCAATCTCCCGACGGCGCGCGGTGAAACGCACGAGCAGAAGATTGGCGACGTTACTGCAGGCGATGAGCAGCACCGCAGCGACGGCCGCGAGCAGAGTAAGGAAGGCCGGTCGCAGATTGCCGGTTACGTCTTCCACCGCCGAGACCACCGCCGCAGTCCAACTGCTATCGAAAATCCCGGGATGGGCGACGCGATAGCTTTGTTGCACGACCTCGAGCGCGGCACGCGCCTGCTCGTTAGTCACGCCCTCTTTCAGCCGCCCGATGACGCGCAGATAACCGACGCCGCGCATCAGCATTTCGCGCGGCATTCCCGGGAGCTCGAACGGCTTGACGGTCCAGACATCGCAGTCCGGCCCAAACCACGAGATCGGCATGGTCGGAATCACGCCGACGATCGTGGTGGCGACGCCATTTAACCTGAGGTTGCGCCCGAGCACCTGCGGATTTGAGGCGAGCTGCTTTCGCCAGAAATGCTCGCTCACCACCGCGACATCGGCTTTTTCTTCTTCGTTAGGGAGGAACAGCCGCCCTCGGATCGGACGGACCCCGAGGAGATCGAAATAGTTTGCGGTCACGATGCCGCCGTTGAGCTGCACCGGGTCGCCCATTCCGGTGAGGATGAATCCCATCCCGCTGTCCGCCGCCAATCCGGAGAAGACTTTCTGACCATCGCGATAAGCGAGGAAGCGCGGGACCGAAAACGGCATCTGCTGCATCTTGCGCTCCTTCGCTTCGCCATAAATGCGAACCAGGCGGCTCGGCTCCGCGAACGGAAGACCGCGGAGAAAGAGGCTGTCGATAAGGGTGAAAATGGCGCTGTTCGCTCCAATCCCGAGCGCGAGAGTGAGGACGCAAATGAGAGTGAAAGCCGGCGCTTTGAGTAATTGGCGGAGGGCGAAGCGGAGATCGTTCATGGCAAACCCATTCCTCGGAGATCACGCTTGTACCCCTCACCGGCGCGCTTCGCGCGTCCCCTCTCCCCGGGGGAGAGGGTTAGGGTGAGGGCGACGCGGCTCGCGCCGTCCTGGCAGGGCCACTTATCAGACCTACTCATAACGAAGGGCGACAATTGGATCGACCCGGGTGGCGCGCCGGGCGGGAAACCAGCAGGCGACGAGGGTCACGAGCGCGAGGGCAACCATCGCGGTCAGCAACGCCGCTGGGTCAAAGCTTCCTACGTTGTAAAGCAGACTCGTTAGGGCGCGGCCCGCGCCGAGCGCGCCTAACAATCCCACGAAGAGCCCGATGCCGACCAGGAGCAAACCGCGCCCGAGTGCAAGCCGGAAGACATCCTCGCGTGGCGAACCAAGGGCGAGCCGAATCCCGAATTCCCGCGTTCGCTGCGTCACGCTCAGCGCCATCACGCCGTAAAGCCCAACGCTCGCCAGCACGAGCGCGAGCACGGCGAAGGCGCCGAGCAGGGTCATCGTGAGGCGACGAGTGGCGAGGCTTTGCGAGATGTTCTTCTGCATCGTGGCGATCGAATCGACCGGCTGATCGGGGTCGATCTCCTGCACCTCCTTCACGACCGCACCGGCGAGCGCCATCGGCTCGCCCAGGCTGGTCCGGACGAGGAGGCTGTTCTCGTGCTCCGGCATTTGCGCCTGCGAGAAATAAACCTGTGGCAGGTTGAGCAGATCGAACTGTTCGCCTGGCACATCGCTCCGCACGTGCGGCACGACTCCCACGATCGTTAGGGGAGGCGGATTTTTGTCCAGGGTTTGGTTATCGTCCAGGTGGCGGCCAATCGGGTTTTCGTTAGGGAAATTTCTACACGCGAAAAGATCGTCTACGATAACCGAGCGCGGATGCCCCAGCGCCTCTTCCGGTCCGAAGTTGCGCCCGCGCAAGATCGGCATCTTCAGCACCTTGAAGTAATCGTTCGTGATCACGTTCACCTCCGCCGACGGCTCTTGCCCGGGCGGACTGGGCGGCGTGCCTGTGAGATGATACGAGCTGTCCCATTCCGTCTCGTCGAAGGGAATGTTCTCGCCCACTGCCACCGCTGTTACCCCGGGCAGCGTCTCGATCCTTTCGATCACGTGCTTGTAGAAAGCGGCGACCTTCTCTTTGGAATCGTAGCGCGCTTCGGGGAGGGAGAGGGTCATCGTCAGGATCCCGGATGGGTCAAACCCGAGCGGCGCGGTCATTGAGCGCCAGAAACTCTTCAAGGTCAAACCGGCGCCTGCGAGCAAGACCAGGGCAAGGGCAACCTGCGTGATGACGAGCGCGCTTCGTGCGCGTTGCCGCCCCGCGCTGTCGCTCCCGCTCCGGGTCCCGGCTTCATGCAAAACGCCACTCAGCGACATCAGGCGCGAGACCCGCCAGGCAGGCCAGATCCCGACCAGAATCCCACACAGGATCGCGATTGCCCCGGTGAAGGCGAGGGTCGCAATGTCCAGCCGCGTTTCCTGGAACCGCGCCGCGTTTGCCGGACTCAAGGCGTGAATCGCATCGAAACTCCAGATCGCGATCACAAGTCCGGCCACCGCGCCGGTCACGGCGAGAACGGTGCTTTCGATGAGGAGCAGCCTAACGAGTCGCCAGCGGCTTGCGCCCATCGCCGCCCGCACCGCCAGCTCTTTGCTTCGCGAAAGGGCGCGGGCCAGTTGCAGGTTGGCGACGTTGGCGCAAGCGATGAGAAGGACGCAGAGCACCGCGACCAGCAGCAGATTCAGACTGGCGCGATAGTTGCCCACCGTAGCCTCGAGCAACGTCTGCACATTGACCCGCCGGCCGGTGTTAGAATCGGCATAACGCTTCTCCAGATTGCGCGCGACATTGTCCAGATCGGCGCGCGCCTGCTCCAGGCTCACGCCCGGTTTCAATCGTCCGATACCGGAGAAGCCGGGATGGTTCCCGCGTTCGAGCACATTCTTGTCCGCGCGCAGATCGCTAAACGGGATCAGCACCTCGGCCTTGCGAATCACCCGCATCTCCTCCGGCACGACCCCGATAATTTCGCGCGGAACGGCATCCACGATCAGCTTTCGTCCGATGACATTTTTGGCTCCGCCGAAACGGCGTTTCCAAAGTCCTTCGCTGATCAAGGCGACCCGCGGTCCGTGCGGCACGTCTTCCGCCGCGGTGAAGTTGCGCCCGAGAATCGGCGGCATCTGCATCACTGTGAGAAAATTTGCCGTGACCGATCCGCCGCGGACTCGTTCCGGCGGCGTGTCCTGTGCCTGGCTCGAGAGGTTGAGCGATTCCGACCTAACGAGTGCCAGATCGGTCAGCGTGTGCTGCGAACTCCGCCAATCGAGGTAGTTCGGATAACTGACTGCGCCGGTATCAAAGAGACCCAGGACTTTCTCGCGCAGCAGAACGAGCTGCTCGGAGTGCGGATAAGGCAGCGGTCGGAGGAGGACCGCGTCGACGACGCTGAAGATGGCGGTGTTGGCCCCAATCCCGAGAGCGAGCGCCCCGACCGCGATGATGGTAAAGGCCGGCGCCTTCATCAGCATCCGGATGGCGTAGCGAAGATCGGTGAACATAAAGTTGTTAGTCGTTAGGCTGGTTCATTCGGACCGTAAGATCGTGATCGGATCAACGCGCGCCGCGCGCCGGGCCGGCAGATAACAGGCAAAGAGCGCGACCACGACGAGCAGGAGCGAAAGTGAGGTGTAGAGCGCCGGATCAATCGGGCTGACTCCGTAGAGCAAAGAGGCGAGCAATCGCGACGAAGCGAACGCGCCCACCAAGCCAACCGCGGCGCCGATCAGAACCAGCAGGGCGCCTTCTTTCCAGCACATTGGGATCCTAAGCTTAGAATTCCACGTGGACAAGTTGTCGCG
>JADMIO011319508.1_pt1 | contig 71305 bp, 78 predicted proteins | sample 8958161 | NCBI WGS metagenome assembly JADMIO01 (sample SAMN16585339, study PRJNA669376) | soil metagenome | isolation source: Crop rotation soil | place: USA: Cullars Rotation, Alabama | collected 2011 | reverse complement strand
TTAAAAAGGAAAAAAGTGATGCTCAAATTTCCTGATTTGAGTGCGTTTGCCATGAAAATAGGGGCAAATTAATGTAAATTGAGTGAAAAAGTTCCGATTTAAGGTTTGGAACTAAGAAAGTTTCGTATACAATGGGTTCAGCCATACAAATGTAATCTCCACTAAGATTATGTTTCTGTGGTCAGTCGCTCGTAAATGGTTACAGTCATTTATGAGCGACGATTCGTGCACTTTAACCAATTGAATTATTCTTAGCAAGTGTTTATATTGCGCGATTAAAAATTTTTTTCTACATTATTCTTTCAGACTATTACTTCATTTTTATGCGTTTCTGCTTGCTGCGTGACAGCAATTTGTTTTTGCATGTTTATTTAATAATGTTGTTCTGTGTTCAGACTGTTATGGCAATCGTACTCAAAAATCTGGAAATTTCACCTCTTATGCATTAATGCATGAAGTGAAATTAATAGATATTAGAAGTAGATATGCACTTTTCGTTGTGTTCTAATATTCGAATTTGACACTAGCAGCAGAAAGTATTGGAACATGCTACATCGAAGGAATCAAAGGTGATTTTATGTAGAATTATTTGCGCCAAATGAGGTAATTGCTAAATTTACTGTTTATGAAGAAGATGACGGTGAAATATCATTACAAGTGACAGCTGCCGATTTCTCAGAATTGACAATCAATTCTAGGGAAATAAGTGTACTTGCGAACATGGATTATAAAGAATTATTAAATTTTGAATTGGAAGAATATGGTTTTCAAAGCGAATTTACTCAAAAGGATTTTGGCGAATTAAGTGAAAGACAAATTAGAAAGTATGAGAATGGGGAAAATTACCCATCGTATGAGTCCTTGCAGGTTATCAGCTCTACATATGGTATGAGCGTTAATGAATATTTAGACGTTTTGGCAGAGATGAGAAAAAGATAGATTGAGCGGAATCGCTTCATCAAGATTCAGTTATCCGGAATTTCCGGATAACTGCTTCGGATAAGGCGCTGAAAGCATATGGGGATTGTGATGAAAAGTGAATTAACTATTTTCGAAGACTATAATATTCGTCGTATTTATGATGAAGAGACTGAGACTTGGTTGTTTTCTGTAGTTGATATTATACAAGTTCTTATTCAGCAAACCGACTATCAGGCGGCTAGAAATTATTGGAAAGTGCTAAAAAACAGGCTAAAAAAAGAAAGTAGTGAGTCGGTTACAAAATGTAACCGACTGAAATTAGAGGCTTCAGATGGCAAAAAATATCTTACCGACACAGCCAACGCCGAAACCATACTCCGCCTAGTCCAATCTATCCCAAGTCCAAAGGCTGAACCCATCAAATTGTGGCTAGCTAAGGTGGGTTATGAACGCATGCAAGAAATGGCTGATCCGTCACTATCAGTCAACAGAGCCAGAGAGACTTGGCAAAAGCATGGGCGTTCTGATAAATGGATCCAGCAACGGATGATGGGGCAAGAAACTCGCAATAAGCTGACGGATTACTGGGCGACACATGAAGTAACCCAAAGTAAGGATTTTGCAACATTAACCAATGTGATCCATCAGGAATGGTCTGGGGTATCAGTAAAGAAGGAAGCCTTGTGCTATATAGGGTTTTTGATTCTGAAAATAAAAATGTACCCCAAATATACCCCTGAATTATTTACTATAAGATGCTCTAGAGCTTAATTGGGCAGCAGCTTGCTGCACAATTAGTTATTAAACCAAAAGATATGTTATCAGCCAGTGGCTGGTGAATTGAATGGGGTAATTGTGCAGGCGGCGCCTGCGTAATTGGCAGCGGGTAATAAATTGGTCAACAAGTCGTTGACCGAATCTAATTTTGCCGTTGAAGCACGCCCTAAATGCTACATTTTGTATCCCATAATTCACATATTGAGTGAATTTGAGCTCTTTAAATATAGCAAAACCCTACGAATTTTGGACTTGGCACTACATGGAATTGCATAAGTGATGCCTGGGTGTTAATCACTTTGGTCGGTGAGAGGGCGGACGGACCCATTAGTTTAATACATTTTGTCCGTGTAATAGCACGATAATATGTTGCTGGGTAAGTTATCAGATATTTGGTTACCCCCGTAGTGGTGACTGTCGTTTTTAGATGTTATCATCTGGTGATAACATATGCTATACTAAAATAAGTTGGACGGCTAATGAGTAAGCATGATCATACATTAGAGTTTCTACTGGATCTGGATGGGGAAATAATCGTTTTATCCGAAGGGTATTGGGTTAAATTCGAGGCTAAGCGGGTAAGGGAATCAGGTAATAGGCCTCAAGGTATAAAATACTCTTTGACCTTACATAACGATAAAGGCGAAAGAGTTATTGGATTTGATAATGCTCATAAGATACCAGGTAAGGGTGAAGACACCACATATGATCACAAGCATCATGTCAGGCGTGGGAGTAGGATTAAAGAGTATCACTATGATACTGCAGGTAAGTTAATGGAAGATTTTTGGCAAGAAGTAAATGATTTTTTGGGAGAACTGCTATGAAAACTTTAGTTATTGGCATTGCCTCATACGAGCAAATAAAGGCGAGAACGATAGCGATTGCGCATGGGGAGTATAAGCCTAAGAAAGATGAGCCAAAAGTTTGGTTTAGATCGATAGAATTATTGGCACAAGTTCTTTCAACTGAAAATAAGATTTTATTGGAAATTATTAAAACTCAACATCCGCAAAGCATTACTGAATTGGCTACTCTTGCTGGAAGAGAAGTGAGTAATACTTCTAGGACTCTAAAGAATATGAAGAAATATGGGTTGGTTGATTTTGTAAAAGGAGATCATAGGACGATGAAGCCAGTTCTTCCATATAAAAACTTAAAAATTGAACATGACATCATTTTAGAACCAACTGAAAACCGTAAAGCTCAAGGTGGGGCTAGATAGTGTCGGAAGATGGGAGCTGGTGAGCTTATGACTGATTCTAGAGTTGCGCCCGAAATTGTTGTAAAAAAATTATTACAAGAAAAATACCCACTGGCTTCCTGCGCGTTTTTAGCAGGATCGATCATGCGAAAAGAAGCATCAAAGTACTAAATCAATTTCTCCAGAGTATGCTACGCAATATACAAGAGCGTTTACTGAAGGGTTTCAGAATTCAAAAGTTGATAAGGTTATTGAACTTGTTGAGCGAACGTTGAAATCATATGGCGGTTTTCTTTTTAATGACTTTCATTTGGAAGCGCTTAAAGAATGGCGTAAACATTAATAAATGATCCCTATACGATTTATGCGATGAAAGAGTTCCTTCATTCAGGAATGCCATACTGCTTTCCCGCTAAAACGGGAGAGTTAACGGTTGGCATGCCGCGGAGCCACTCAGTCACGAAATTTTTTACATTTCTTGTAAAGAAACATAGCTATGCAACTCAAACTTGCAATAACCAGTGAAATAGTCAAACCAAGGAGAATATCTTTAAATAAGAATCTTTCACTTTCAATATGAGCAAAAATAAAAGCAGCTTCCAGTAATATAAATATTAAAAAGAAAAACTTCTTGATTGATATTTTGCTCTCTACTGCTTTTTGGGAGAAATAGCCCCCTATATAGGAGGCTAAACTTTCTATTAATATTTGGATCATGTTTGTTCCTGTGCGATTGCTTGTCCTGCAGCATTAATAACTGCAAACCCTGGTCTCCAAACCAAATTTCCAATGAGACCACCCCCGGCGGCCCCTACCGCTGCTCCGCCTAATCCCCCAGTGACTGCTCCAAAACCGGCTGCTGTTGTCGCTCCCGGTATGGTTATTGGTTCATCATGGCGGTATTTATTGAAGACATAAGTTCCTAATCCAATAAGGGAACCAATAATAAAGTTTATAAATCCACTACTGGTTTGTTCAATTTCTAAGTCATTTAAGAGTCTCATAGAATTCCTTATCTTAATTAATTTTCTGTATTTTTTCAAAAGAACAGTCTGTCGATTTGGACTTTCTTTTTAAAACCTTTTTAAGCTTGTAAAAATATTTAACTAGAGCTATTTTTCGCTTTTTTAGAGGCACAGAAGATAAACAAGAAGAGCATCGAAGCTTTTCAGGTTCGATAACCTTAACTTGCTTATCTTCTTGGTTGCTGGCTGAGATATCCCATTTTATTTAACCGCTGTATGCTGTAATAGACGGATGAAACGCTTTGCGCTACACGATCTGCTAAATACTGATAGCTTAAAATACAGGATGATTCAGGATGGGATGTCCAATTGCATACCAAATTGAACCAAATGGCTTTTAGAGCATCATCTAAATCCTGTGATGCAAAGTGAAATTCTGCATTTACAACCACTGACAGGGTTTGAAATCGGTGGGATTCGCAAATCATTAGTATCGGTACTTTTTTTTCAATAAACATATTAACGCTCCGTATTTTCCTCATATTGGATTTGGGCGCACGACAGCATCTGTGGCCAGAACCACCAATATGATCTTACAACCTTCCTGTTAGTAAATTATAAAACTAACGTCCAGGAAACCGAAAATAGGGGGAAATTAATGTAAATTGAGTGAAAAAGTTCCGATTAAGGTTTGGAACTAAGAAAGTTTCGTATACAATGGGTTCAGCCATACAAATGTAATCTCCACTAAGATTATGTTTCTGTGGTCAGTCGCTCGTAAATGGTTACAGTCATTTATGAGCGACGATTCGTGCACTTTAACCAATTGAATTATTCTTAGCAAGTGTTTATATTGCGCGATTAAAAATTTTTTTCTACATTATTCTTTCAGACTATTACTTCATTTTTATGCGTTTCTGCTTGCTGCGTGACAGCAATTTGTTTTTGCATGTCTATTTCATCGATTCACTCGCTCGTTTTATGCATTAATGCATGAAGTCAAATTAACAGATATTAGATGTAGATACGCATCATTCGTTGTGGTCTAATATTCGAGTTTGACACTAGCAGCGAAAGTATTGGAACAATCTGATAAACGTTTAAAAAAAGAAGGTAATTAGTTGGTGACAAATTGTCACTACTGGATTTAGTGTATCAAGAAGTTATCGACGCTCCAATTTCCGCGCCGCCGGTGCGGAAATCTGGAAAAAGCCCATTAGTAGCGGAAATCTATATTACCCCATATCCCTCATAATTTATCATGGGCATACAAGAGAAGCTAACAATGAAATTCTTATGGATAACAGATATTCATCTTAATTTTGTATCCCTGGATAAGAGAAAACAGTTTTACCAGGGACTAAAAAATACTGATGCAATTGTCATCAGCGGTGATATCGCTGAGGCACCATCTATCACTAAAATTCTTAGTGAAATAGCGGATCATGTGGGTAAGCCAATCTATTTCGTTTTAGGAAACCATGATTACTATCACGGAGAAATTAATAGGGTTCGTGATGCCATGCAGATAATAACTGAGAGAAACCCTTATTTGTTTTGGTTGGGATGCAGTGGGCCAATAAGATTAGATAGCGATACCATGTTGGTGGGTGAAGATGGCTGGGCAGATGGACGTTATGGCGATTACGCAAATACGCAAGTTTCACTTAATGACAGTTGGTTAATTGTTGATCTATGTCAAGAGAGAATTCTGGGTCGATATAAACTTATGGAAAAAATGCAACAGCTAGCAGATCAAGATGCCACAGCACTTTATAGCAAATTAATAATATCAGTGTCGGAAGGTGCTAAAAAAATTATTGTTGTTACACATGTCCCACCGTTTAAAGAAGCGGCGCTTTATCAGGGAAAGATGAGTAGCGACGATTTTTTGCCATTTTTTGCTTCAAAGGCAACAGGTGATGTTTTGAACAAGTTTGCAGAAAATAATGCATCGATAGAGATATTGGTTCTATGTGGCCATTCGCATGCTGCATGTACTTATCATCCATTCGATAATTTAACCGTTCTAGTGGGAAACGCAGAATATGGTAGGCCACATGTGCAGTGCATGATTAGAACTGATACGTTGGATTTTGATTATTAACGCAACGGAAACAAGGCCAGTGACAGAATTTGATTTAAGGTAAAGAGTAAATGGCGAATAAAGAATCCTATGTCCCAAGAACGGACCGTAGGGCAGCGGAATAAAAGGCACTAGCGTTCTTCCGAGGTAATCTAGTGAGGCGCTGAAAACATAAGGAGATTGGGATGAAAAGTGAATTAACTATTTTCGAAGACTATAAAATCCGTCGTATTTATGATGAAGAAACTGAGGCTTGGTTTTTTTCCGTGGTTGATATTATACAAGTTCTCACACAGCAAACTGACTATCAAACATCAAGAAAATATTGGAATAAGCTGAAAGAGCGCTTAAAAAAGGAAGGTAATGAGTCGGTGACAAATTGTCACCAACTGAAATTGGAGGCGGCAGATGGTAAAAAGTATCTTACCGATACAGCTAATGCTGAAACTATACTCCGCTTAGTCCAATCTATCCCTAGTCCAAAGGCTGAGCCAATTAAATTGTGGCTGGCTAAAGTAGGCTATGAACACATGCAAGAAATGGTTGATCCGTCCCTATCAGTCAACAGAGCCAGAGAGACTTGGCAAAACCATGGGCGCTCTGAGAAATGGATTCAGCAACGGATGATGGGGCAAGAAACTCGCAATAAATTGACGGATTACTGGGCAACGCATGACGTAACCCACAGCAAGGATTTTGCACCATTAACCAATGTAATACATCAAGAATGGTCTGGGGTATCAGTAAAAAAGCATAAGGATATAAAAGGATTATCAACAGATCGTAATTTACGAGATCACATGACTGAAGCTGAACTGATATTTACAGCATTAGCAGAACTTTCAACCCGGCAAATTGCAGAAGGAATGAATGCTATAGGTGTGGGAGAAAACATTGAGGCAGGAAAAAAAGGAGGCAATATTGCCAAAAAAGCTCGGGTAGAACTCGAACAGAAAACGGGTAGGAAAGTAGTATCTTCTGAGAACTATTTACCTGATGGTGCGCAGAAGAAAATAAAAGGAACAGAAAAATAGATGCGTGTTTTGCTTCTCAGTGATACTCACGGCAATATAGATATTATCAATCAGCTAGTTGATAAAACCAAATCTGAGATGGTGATCCATGCGGGTGATTTTGGGTTCTATGATGAATCAAGTTACCGACACTTGAGTTCAAGAGAATTATTCTTGCTGATCACGCATTCGCCTTTAGAAATGATTACGCTATCGATAAGCAAACGAATAAGAACGAACTGGCTGGCATCGTAAAAAAACACAAGCTGCTAGGTAATTTTTCAGATTATTTGAGCGGCGAAAAGCAATTTAACGTTCCCGTATACGCAGTTTATGGTAACCATGAGGATGTTGGCGTAATCCGAAAAATAAAAACCCAATCCATTTATAATTTACACCTTTTAGATGAAGAAAATATCTTTTCAGTTAATGAAAATAATGAGCCAGCCTTTCAGCTGTTTGGCTTGGGTGGGAATTTTCTGGTAAGTCAAAAATTGTTGAGGCAACCTATTGCTGGCACGGCGGGTAAGGTGTGGGGTACATTACACCAATTTGGTGCTTTGTATCAGAAGCTTAAAAACAAAAGTGAACCCTCTATTTTTGTTTCACACGTTAGTCCAGGTAAAGAGCCATTATTGACACGCCTTGTGATCCACTATATGCCCAATTTTTGGATAAGTGGCCACATGGGGGCGCCTTACACCTGCGTTTGGAACCAATTTACCATTCATGAAATGGAAGAATCCATTGCATGGTTTAATTCACAATTGGATAGGTTGGATGTATTGCAACTTGACAATGCTACCCCTGAAGCAAAATTGGCTATTGAATTGATGAGGCGTGAAATTCAGCGAGATGAGTTTTGGTTTAAGAAGATGTGGAATATTAACTTACCTGATGCAAAATATGGATATTCGATTTTAACTTATGAAAATAAAAGGTTTTATGTGGATTCGCATTCGGGACCAATTGATATAAAGGACAATACGTAAATGGAAAGCAAAGTAGAGTACACAATTGTCCCTATCACCCTAGCGCACCTTGAAGGTTTTCGAGCGGCTGTTGACAGTGTTGCCAGAGAGAAGAAATACCTATCTTTTCTGGAAGGCCCGCCTTTTGCAATGTCAAAAGAATTCGTTGAAAAAAATATCAAAGAAAATTGGCCGCATGTTGTGCCTATTGTAGATAATACAGTTGTAGGTTGGTGTGATATAACCTCGAATGTTACCTCTCTCAATAGGCTTGCTTATGCACATTCTGGTGAGCTGGGTATTGTTGAATCTTATCTAGGCAAAGGAATTGGTAAAGCATTAATGTATAACGCCTTAGATATTCCAAATTATCAGGATATCTGGGAAGCAAAAGACTTTGCACTGATGCGAATAGCCCAGGACAATTATTTACTGAAGTACACCCTGATCCAAAACAAAATCAGAGTTACTCGACGTAGTACCATTTGGCGTAGAGAGAATGCGATGTGGAAAATATTGTATCATCAGGGGACAGTCATTAATGAGTAAAAAAACATCTTTAACAATAAGAAACAGTACAGTCGATTTGATCTTTACCACAACGATTTTTTTTAGAACCCACCTGAGGTAGACGGGAAAGACCCCTTGTGTCCTTCCTGAGAGATAGTTAACACAATATTCCGGAGACATAGGTTACACTTTTGGCTTTTGGAGGTGTAGCCATGGCTTGGAAGGAGAGTTGTGTTGTGGATGAACGTTTAAAATTTGTTGCTCGTCTCCTAGAAGGCCAAAAGATGGCTCAGCTTTGTCGAGAATTCGGTATTTCCCGAAAAACAGGATATAAACTCTTTTACCGTTATAAGGAATGTGGATTACAAGGCCTGTCAGATCGTACCCGGCGGCCAAATAGACATGCCAATCAGCTACCTTTTCAAGTTGAAAGAGCAATTCTTCAAATCAAGCAGGAATATCCCAGCTGGGGAGCCCCAAAACTTCGTGAGAAGCTGTTGCGCCTTTATCCGGATATTCACCACCCAGCAATCAGTACCATTCATGCCGTACTTGACCGGCATGGTTTAGTTAAGCGACCCAGGCGCAGACGCTACAAAGCAGAGGGCACTGCGCTTATTGATGCTAAAAAGCCTAATCAACTCTGGTGTGCTGATTATAAAGGTGAGTTTTTACTGGGTAATAAACGCTATTGCTATCCCCTCACTATCACAGATTATCATTCTCGATTTCTTTTAACTTGTGAGGCCTTGGAATCAACGAAAACCCCTTTTGCTTTTACTATTTTTGAGCGAGCATTCAAAGAATATGGGCTGCCAACAGCTATACGGACAGACAACGGCCTACCATTTGCTTCTCCTAATGCATTACATGGTTTGAGTCGTCTTTCCGTGTGGTGGTTACGTTTAGGAATTTCTATTGAGCGAATTAAGCCAGGAAATCCGCAGCAAAATGGACGTCATGAGAGAATGCATTTGACTTTAAAAAAGGAAACTACGAAACCCGCGGAATACAATTTTTTACAACAGCAAGAACGATTCGATGCATTTCAAGAGGTATACAATAACGAACGACCTCATCAAGCCATTGCCATGAGATACCCTGCTGAGCTGTATACACCTTCTGCCAAGCAATATTCTGGATTGCCTGACCTTGAATATCCTTTTCATGACAAAGTTGTTACTGTCACCAATTGCGGCAGAATTTGCCTGGGAAGAACGAAAATTAATTTAAGCATTGTTTTGGCAGGCCAAAAGGTGGGAATAACGCAAAAAGATGATAATATCTGGCTCGTTTCTTTTATGAGGTATGACTTGGGTTACTTTGATTTGGAGTCTTGCAGGGTCGAACCTATCCAAAATCCTTTTGAGTCAAAAGTGTTACCCATGTCTCAAGTATAAACTGTTACCTATGTCCCAAGAATGGACCAAGCTAATGTGGCGCCCCGGGCAGAACCCGAATTATGGGCAAGAGGCCTTGTGCCATATAGGATTTTTGTTTCTGAAAATAAAAATGTACCCCAAATATACCCCTGCATTATTTACTGTAAGATGCTCTGGAGCTTAATTTGTGCAGCAGCTTGCTGCACAATTAGTCATTAAACCAAAAAAATATAATTATCAGCCATTGGCTGCTGAATTGGATGGGGAAAAGCCCTAACCCGAAGCACTTCATTCTAAATTCTAGAATATAGAATATCCGGGTCTTGGTAGTGGTATTTCTGCACGTAGGGGTATTTGTGCAGGCGGGTCCTGCATAATTGGCGGCGCGGGTAATAATTGGTCAACAACTCGTTGACCAAAATCAGAAGCCTTTAGCGTATATACCTCAAAGTGCTATATTGTGTATGCCAAAATTCATATAATATGTGAATTGGGACGCCCAAAAGGTAGCAGAATCCCCAAATCTGCTATATTATGTATTCTATACTTCATAGAATACGTGAAAAACAGCATATGAATAGTAGCAATGAGTTGATTCCAGCAGGATTAGGCCAGATAGAGCGAGAACGGCTCTCTACATTGTTGCGCGCAACTAAAGTCACTATCTCGGTAAGTGATGCCGCATCCATCCTGGGTTTAACACCTACACAAGCAGCCAAGCTATTATCTTGGTACACCAAGAAAGGGTGGCTCAATCGTATTTCCCAAGGTGTTTACTTACCTGTCCCATTAGAATCTGCCACAAGTGATGTTGTTGCTGAAGAGCCCTTTGTTATCGCTGAAAAGTTATATTCGCCTTGTTATATCGCAGGTATGAACGCCGCAAACTATTGGGAGTTTACTGAGCAGTTATTTCGGACCGTGACAGTCATGACCCAAAATAAGGTTAAGAACCGCCAACCTAGAGTGGGTGGCACTGAATATGACATTCATTCAATTAAGCTAGAATACTTTTTTGGGCTTAAATCAATATGGTTAACCGGCGTGAAGGTTCAGATCTCAGATCCAACCCGTACCATTATTGATCTGGTAATGTTTCCTCAATACTGTGGTGGTATTCGTTTTGTTATTGATGTAATACAAAGTTATTTTCAATCAAAATACAAAGATGTAGATTTGCTAATTGAGTATCTAGAAAAAGCCCAAAATGGCGCCGCTATTAAACGCATCGGCTTTATTATTGAGAAATATTTCCCAAATGAAGAAAAGCTCGTTAATTATTGTTTGGAAAACCTAACGCAGGGGTATATAAAGATTTCACCTAATCTGGAATCACCCAGGCTCATTAGGCGTTGGCGATTATGGGTGCCTGATAATTTAAAGGAAGTAGTAAATGATTGATAAGTCGGAAATAATGCGCTTTGCAAAACAATATAATTTGCCGGCAAATACGATTGAAAAGGATTATATATTAAATTGGCTACTTGATGGCATAGCGAATTCATCTGTCTTAAACGATAAATGGATTTTTAAAGGGGGCACTTGCCTCAAAAAGTGTTATTTTGAAGAATATCGTTTTTCTGAGGACTTGGATTTCACCATAATTGAAAAGTCTCATATCAATGAAGCATTTTTGCTAAATGAATTTAAAAAAATCAGTGAATGGGTTTATGAAAATTCAGGGGTTGAAATACCAGAAGATGGGATAAGTTTTGAAGAATATAAAAACCCACGGGGTGAAATATCCGTTCAAGGAATTTTGGCTTACAAAGGCCCAATGCAACGACGGGGTAGTAATCCTACTGTTAAATTAGATCTTACCAATGATGAATTGATGATAAACAAGCCTGATGTGAGAAAAATACACCATCCTTATTCAGACATGAAAAGCATGCAGATCCAAACTTATTCTATTGAAGAGATTTTTGCGGAAAAACTAAGAGCATTGGTTGAGCGTTTAAGGCCACGTGATTTATATGATGTGATCCATTTACATAACGATAAACGTTGGGATCCTGATCAAAAAATAGTGCGAGAAACCTTAAAGAAAAAATGTAGCTTCAAGGATGTTGCTGTTCCAACAATGGCTATTTTAGAGACTAGCCCAAAGAAGAAAGAAATGATTGAAGAATGGGATCGTATGTTGGCACATCAAATTGCAGATTTAGAGCCATATGAGCACTATTGGGAACGGCTGCCTAATGTGTTTATATGGTTAGAAAAAATGTGAAAATAAATGTAGATTTTATGACTTCTTGAGCAGTTATGAAACCCAAACATGCTGTTAATTGTAGACATATATTTAGCATGACACCCTATATTCCCAAGAATTAGGGTGTTTTTTACTTACAATATCAATAAACCCGAGTAATTATCAAACATCCTTTAGTAGATATGCGTGCATAGTCTCATAATTATTTTTAATGTTAAATAAATTAAAGCCGATAAAACTCGATAAACTGAAAATTTACAATGTAGATTAAACCATCTTATTGCCTTGGATAACTAGATGAGTATCCGATATAAAAAATTCTTTTTAGATCAAATTTATAACGATTTGTTCAATGTTTGGAATAAAGCACAGTCGCTTAGTGGTGCCACTCTATATATTTTTGTAATAATTGATGCATTTTCCTTTCTTTCTATGAAATCAACTCAAAATGAAAATACAAAGCATGACTTTATTGAATGGGTTAACAAGTATCTAAAAACTGACAGTAGTGAAGCATATAAATATTCGGGCAAAGATTTTTACGGCGCACGATGTGGAAAATTGCACGCGTTCTCAGCAGAATCTGCGTTTGCAAAAAAAAATGGATGTAAATTATTTGGTTATCACGGAGGGATTAACCATTTGTATAATCCTGCAATTAATGAAGAGTTAGTTTTAATCTCTGTTCCATTATTAATTAAAGATTTATCTTCAGCGATAAATCATTTTATTCAGGACATACTTGATGATCCAGATCTAAAAAATAGAGTAGATTCTAGAATAGATAAATTGTATGAGCAATTTGATAGGACTGCCACTAATGAGTGACCGCGATGAAATATGGCATAAGTATCCAGCTATTTGTCATTATACAAAATATGAGTGTGTTGAAAAAATTATTGAATCAAAAACTCTATGGGCAAGGCATTTTAGACATTTAGATGATGAAAGGGAAATCATCCATGCAAAAGATATGCTCATTGATTACCACACTAAGATTGACAAAAGGTTACCAATAAGGGCTGTCGAAGACACTTATAACCGATACTTAACTGATGTGTATGTAACATCATTTACAATGCCGGATATAAAAATCGGATTAAAGGAAAATGATGGAATTTTGGGAATGTGGAGATTTTATGGTACGAACAAAGGTGGATTCGAGGGAGGCTGTTGTATTGAGTTTAAAACAAAATCAATATTTGATGCTTACCATGCTCATATTAAAAGCATATTACCTGGAGATTGCGCTTTAATTCTTGATAAAGTCTTATATGATGGGATCAATAGATGTAAAGGAACAATAGAGTGTAAATTACGATCGTACTGGCGTCATTTAAAAAATTTAATTCATAAACTAAAGAAAGGTGAACCTCATGATGATGCCCAAACAAAGTATGTAGAAGAATTTATATCTTGTATTAGTCTGTTTAAACATCAGGCGTTTTTTGAGGAGCGAGAAATAAGATCTGTGGTATTTACAAATCCGAGAAAAGGTATATTAAACGATGATGAGCCGCTGCCTGAATCTGTTTCTGCTTTTGATCGGTTAGAAATACCTTTTAATTTAAATGATATAACCAAAATAATAGTTGGCCCACAACGAGATCAAAAAATAAAAGAAAATAATATAAAGACTGTATTGAATAGGTACAAACTTACAATTCCTGTTATTTCATCTTCTATTCCATTAAGTAGAGTAAAGAAAGAATAAATGAGTTTTGTGATAGTTTGAGATGGAGAGTAAATTTCATGAATAAGAAATATAGAGTTTTTTACATTGACGCAACAAACCCAACAGTTAATGCTACACCAGACAATATGCTTGATCCAAATGATTTTGATACTTTAGAGGAGGCTAAGAAAGCAATTCAAGACAAGAAGAATATGTATAACAGACAAAGAATAATAATTGATTCAGATCCAAATAACACGAGAGAGATCAATCAAGTTGGGCGCGTGGTTTTTGTTGAGGGACTTTCCTAAGTTGGCGAATAAAGAAAGCACCAAAATCAAATGAAAATGATAGACAACAATGAGCTAATTGAAATTGCTGAAAGTGCAATTAAAAATGCAGAATATATTTTGGAAACAGTAGATATACTTTTGGGTAAAAGTAGGTATTCGCATGCCGCTTTTTTTGTAATTACTGCATTAGAAGAATTTTCAAAGTATCATTTATTAATTGATATTAAATTTATACGTGCGTTTAGAGAACCACGCTGGAATAAATTCTGGAAAGTTTTTAATAACCACTCTCACAAATATGAAAGAGAAGCTGCGATTAATTACTTCTTTAGAATTATATTTAGTGTTGAAAAAAAGTTAAAATACGAAGACATCAAAGAAGAAGTCATTTTATTGTTACGTACGCTCGAAGGATTTTATGATTTTTATGGATTTAGAGATGAAGACAGTATAAAAAAACTAAAAGATAGATTGGGCAATATATCCGATGTTGATGGGATGATCAATTTGCTTTATTTGGTAAATAGGAAATTTGGAAAAATATATAAGGTAATAAGGGAAAGATCTATTTATGTTGATTTTATAGAAAAGGATAGACTAATAAATGCACCATTTTTATTCGGTAATGATCCAGGATTAAAATCTTTTGTTGAAAATTTTAGCGGATTTATGAGGGTTAAAATTAACAATACTAAAGAATTCCACGATGTATACTTAAAAAAAATATTATCCTCTGATTTAAATGTGTCGCAAGAACAGATAACTAGATTATCTCCCAATTTGGATCCGGAAAAAATGTTTAAGTTGTACTAAATAAATATATAATTATTGAAAACTTTTAATAATTCTCTTAATTTTTCTCTTTCTCGGCCTTTATGACCACGCATAGCTGAACGTGCTTTACCGTTATCAGTTTTAGGACCTGTTGATTTTAACCATGGCTGCCAGCTCCTGATCAGCATGGATTGCCTTGCTCGCCGCTCCGGTGTCCACCCGTTCGCCATGATCGTTCTCCAATAGTTGGTTTTGCTGATTTTTATTTTCCCGCGCGCGCGAGGATGAGATTGGGGGTGAGTTATTATTGATTTGTTGGTTATGTCCAATGTTAGCTTGCTTAACAAAAGCGACATGAGGTGGATTTTTGATGGCCGCTAAAGTTTCGAGGGTGGCGCGGCATTGGGACTGTGCCTTGAAGGCAAGTCGCATATGCATTTCATAGTGCGGCATATGTTCAGAATGGGCTGCTCTGCATGCAAGGGAATTAAAAATGGTGTTCAAAGTGTTTGCCTGGAGTAGGAGCATCCTCTCAGTCGATTCCAAGTTACCGTTTTTTACACTTTTACCTTCAGCAATTAGGCTTTCAAGTAACGTGTTGATATCAAGCTCACCAAAGCGTTTAGTAAATTTTTCTTGTACTAATGCCGCCAGTACTTCAGATACCTTACCGGCCTTGATCACGTGATTCATTGTGCAAGTTTCTTTAGCGTTTTTGATTTGTTTATTTGGCATAAATGCTACCTTCAACCCATGTTGCTATATAAGGCTTACCATCTCTTATCCAGACTTCGATGTAGCCCTTAATTCCGGTTCTGATACGAGGCCACAAAGAATTTCATGATGATTTTCTAATGAAAGCATGTTGGTTATTATTTCATCTGCTGTTACGTTTAAGCCAACACTACACTTTGTCACAAACGAAACCAATGCCTTGTTATTTTCTTGGTGGGAACACTGGGAAGAGCGGGAAGAGCCAATAACATCAGGGCTTTCTTCATTCCCAGGATATTCCCGCCCTATAGAAGAGCGGGAACAAAAGTCTTTAATTACCTCTTCAACACCCATTATATGTCATCCTTCATACATATATGATATAAGCGATGATTCATTTTTTGAATGTAGGTTCTTTTTGTGAACCGACTATCGCTATCTTTTGCAGCAATCCACCCTGCATTTTCTAGAGCGCGGCAAGCCCTGGGAGGATCAAAGCCACCAGAGGCTTCCTTTAATGCTGCACTTGTTAGCATGTAAATACGACGATCGTCTCTATCGTCGTACCAGCCAGCCCGGCTGGGGGTTTTGCTGTCAGCAGCATTGGTAGAAGAGAACCTTGAATCCCCATGCAAGAGAATAAATGCTCGTATGCTTTGAAGTATCTTTTCATCCTCAGTACTGCTTTTCCCTTGCTCAGCCCAGCGAGTGAAAATCTCTGAAATCGCATCGATAGCGCTGCCTGGCTTCCAAGGTAAAAGACCATACTCGATCGCTAATTCACCAGCTAGACCAATTAGGGCGAATGTGCCTGCAGCACGTCCTTCCATATTACTCGTAACATTTTCGCTGAGCTTCTGAGTTATTTGATACAGGAAATCAGAATGATCTCTTTTATCGTTCATTAGTGCCTTAATAAAAGCAGGCCCAACTTGGCCGAAATATTTAGACCGCATTTTTTTAAGATGATCTGACAAATGCTGTCCGCTAGCAAAACCGTGCAAATTGTTAAATACCCCAAAACGAAATGATGCAGGGATATCAAGCATTCTCACCTCTTGTCCAGTCTGAGGAACTTTGCCAATCTCGCTCATAATTCCAGCCAAAGATTTTTCCCCAGTTGAGATTATAGGCAGTCGCCATCTTTTAATTTTTTTAGCGGTACCTTCTTGGGAAGATCTCTGCTTTCCATGACCATTGTTGAGCATATAGACGGTATTACCAATCTCATGCGGATTTACTTCGCCAATTTCATCTAGCACTAAGCACGTATCATTCCGCGATGTCGCAATACCTTCCAAGCCATTGGTTGTTGATCTCCAAGAGCGCATAAATGAAGGACCACCCCAAATACCTGCAGAGTTTTCCGCTATTGTTGTTTTACCGCTAGATGAATCACCCTTTAGATGGACACCGAAATTTTGTCGGCCTAATGGTTTTAAGAGAGGACCAGCAAGAGCGGTGGAGATACCTAGTATAAGTGATGGATTATCCTCACATAATTTACCGATATTATCCTGCCATTCTTCTAATGTACCCGAAGTTGTGAATTCATTTTCACCAGCAACTTCAGTTTGGAAAACCACGCTGTCATTTCCAATTACCTGGTTTGGAAGTACAAATGCATCACCGTGCCAGCCAATTGACGTGGCAGCAGTAATTCGCACTTTTGGCTTTTGCGACATTATGTAATTTGCTACTTCGGCTCTTTTTCTATGGTGGATTTCCAGTCCTTGACCCAACAGTTCACCAAGCAATTCATCGCCTCTTCCCTTTAGCATTCTCATTGGCATAGCCCAGCTGCGCCATTTGCCATTGCTGTTAATAAATCGTAACAATCGACCGTATTCATCATCATTAGGTGATGAAGTAATTGCCTCTACAATTAAAGGGGAACAAATCCAGTTATCGGTGTTTTCACCATCTTTTGTGTCATGCCAATATACTCCAGGCTTTAACCGTTTATTATCAACTTCAAACCAATCCAAATGCACTTGGTAACAGGGCCTATGAATAATTGGTTTTGCAGTGACTATAGGGGGCGTATCGATTAAATTGATAGGTTTTATACTGACTTTGATCCCGTCAGCCTGTAAGCCGGGAAGTTCTTGGGAAGAACAAGACTCCTTACCATCATTGACTTCTTCCCGCTGATCCCGCTCTTCCCGCTCAATATTCTCAACTGTTAAACTGTTATTCATGTTGGCCTCCTTGATTTCCTATAAGCCAACACGCTAGATCATTAAAATCAGATAATGTTATGGGGGCGTTTTTTGGCCATTCTGGGCTAGCAAAAAATGTGCGAGCAGCCAAAGCAGCTTCTCGTCCCTTAGTGATGCCTGGGTTTCCTGGCGTTTGTCTGTCATCATCGGCGCAAATAATTATCTCAGTATGAGGAAAATGTGATCGAGCATTGATGGCTACAGGTTTTAGGTTTCCCGCATCGATGGCTGAAATAACACAGGCATGCGGATGTGCTCGAGCTAAAGTAGCACCAGTCGCGAAGCCTTCACATTCCAGAAACTGAGAGGAGGGGAGTAACTTACCGCTAACAGGAATAAAATGTCCCGTTTTAGACCCTCCGGATAGAAGCCTTTTTGATCCATCAGGATATATAAACTGAAGACTCCACAGCCTTTCCTTAAAGTCGAGTACAGGAAGGATCAAAGTATTACCACTTTGTCGTGCTAAAAAAGGATTGATCTTCTTTTTCGCTAAATAGGGGTGGTAAGGCGAAGCGCTTGCTGCTGCATTCCAGATCTCATTGGCCCGTGCCGCAGAGCAAAGATAGCCTTGTCGTTTAAGGTGCTCTTGTTGTCGCCGAGCTTCTTGGATTTGACGACGATGAATAACCCATTCTTTTGGACATATTTGATCTTTCCGTTTGGAAGACCAAGAGTGAGTCTCTCCTGTGCGCCAGTCACCAAATGCACCAGCGAGGATGGGATAGTCGAATAAAATGTACCAACCGTTCTTTTTTGCAGACTTACCGTTAATAGAGAATCGTTCTATTTTTCCAGTTGCGATGATGTTTCGCGGGGGAGTTATTCCCTGGTTTAACATCGCATGACTAAATTCTTCGATATAATTTCTCATAATTTTCCCCTTATATTCGGTAACCCGAATTAACCACTAAGGGGGATACAAGCCAAAACATTTACAATAAAAATTAGTTAAGAAAAGTTCTTAAATAAGTTAATATTGGATTGCTGATAGTCATGTTTAAGCCGTATTTACCCCGTTCCGTGGCTTATTCTGGCTATCAGATGTTATTAGCTTTTTTAGTCGCTTCGATTTGATTTGAAATCCAATCTTCGATGTCTTTCTCAAGCCAACCGATTGCTCTTTTACCAAGCTTTATGGGCTTAGGAAAAGTGCCATCTGCGACTTTACGATAAATACTAGGTTTGGATAGACCGGATTTAGCGGATGTTTTTGGCATCCTTAGAACTGTATTTGGATCAGTATTAGACATGATAGTGGGCACCTTTAACAGTTATTAATAGTTATTACTATCAACAAACATTTAAGATTAGAGGCACCGCCACTAGATTCTTTCTCCCACAGGGAGTCTGTTTATCAATTCTTTACGGTTGGATGACATCAGTTATTACTGCCAATAAGCATTTAAGATTAGAGGCACCGCCACTAGGTTCTTTCTCCCACCAGGAGTCTGCTTAGTAATACTTGAACCCATCCGTAATCGCCCTCGGAGTCGTGAAAAATTCTGTTTCTTCACTCAGATCTCCGTTGGCAATTCTCATATTAACAAGCTTTTTGTGGAAATCAAGAGACGTTGTAAAAACTAATGAAGTCTTATCCCATTTTATCTAAATAGTCACTCCATGCTTGCATCATTTCACGTCGTTCGGATAAATATTCAGCACGATTGTATACTGCTCGCACTTTGTTTCTTTCGCAGTGAGCAAGTTGTCTTTCAATAACGTCTGCGCGCCAACCTTGTTCATTTAGAATAGTGGAAGCCGTGGCTCGAAATCCGTGGACGGGGTTGCTCGTCCTTTATACCCCATTCGGTTAAGAGCAAATAGAAGAGTATTTTCGCTGATAGGCTTAGTAATTACGGATTGTCCGGGAAAAAGAAGTTTACCGCGACCTGAAAGGCTGAAAGCTTTTTGTAATATTGATACAGCTTGGGTTGAAAGAGGGACTAAGTGATCTGATCGCATTTTCATTCTGGATGCAGGGATGCACCAAATAGGATTTTCGCTTTCTAATTTAAATTCAGTCCATTCAGCTAATCTTAGTTCAGAAGATCTTACAAAGGTCAGTATAATTAATTTTAAAGCTAATTTTGTTTGTAGATGGCCTTCATAAGCATCAAGTTTTTGTAAAAATTCAGGCAGATCAGCAGCAGACAATGCAGCGTGACTTTGCGTTTTTGGAGTTATCAATGCGCCACGTAAATCGGCAGCAGGGTTCCGATCACATTTTCCTGTTATCAATCCGTAAGTGAATATTTTTGAGCATTGTTGAAGCACTTTATTAGCGGTTTCGTGCAATCCTTTTAATTCTATTTTCTTCACTGCCGCAAGCAATTCAAGAGAGCTTATATTTTTTAAGGGGCTTGAGCCTAATACTGGGAAAATATAAGTAGCTAAAGCATTAGAAACTTTGCGTTTATGTTTTGGTGTCCAACGAGTTGATTGTCTCTCTATCCATTCTGTTGCAACGGATTCAAAGTTATTTTCCAGCGCTATTATGGTTGATAGTTTTATTTTCTTCTTTTCTGCCATAGGGTCGATATTGTTCTTAAGCAGTATTTTCGCTTCATCTCGTTTATCTCTCGCTTTGGCTAACGTAACCTCTGGATACACCCCCAATGCAAGGATCCGTTCCTTCCCTCCATAACGATATTTGTATCGCCAATATTTGCCACCGTTTGGTTGTAGTAGAAGGTAGAGACCTTTCTTATCATAAAGCTTCTTTGGCTTCTCAGGGGGCTTTGTGTTGCTTTTAATAGTTAGGACTGTCAATTCAGAGGGTTTTTTATTGCTTTTAATAGTAGGGTCTATCAATGACATGGGGTACTTATTTCGTCAATCTAAAAGTACCCCGAGTTATACCCCCAAGTTAGGTGAGATTGCAAGAGTGCTCTTGGGCTCTCTTGAGTGAATCAACCCTAGTATTTTCAAGGGGGTTAGAGTGGGTTGAGACTTCTGGAGAGCTTCTGAGAAGTGTCCTTCCTGAGAGATAGTTAACACAATATTCCGGAGACATAGGTTACACTTTTGGCTTTTGGAGGTGTAGCCATGGCTTGGAAGGAGAGTTGTGTTGTGGATGAACGTTTAAAATTTGTTGCTCGTCTCCTAGAAGGCCAAAAGATGGCTCAGCTTTGTCGAGAATTCGGTATTTCCCGAAAAACAGGATATAAACTCTTTTACCGTTATAAGGAATGTGGATTACAAGGCCTGTCAGATCGTACCCGGCGGCCAAATAGACATGCCAATCAGCTACCTTTTCAAGTTGAAAGAGCAATTCTTCAAATCAAGCAGGAATATCCCAGCTGGGGAGCCCCAAAACTTCGTGAGAAGCTGTTGCGCCTTTATCCGGATATTCACCACCCAGCAATCAGTACCATTCATGCCGTACTTGACCGGCATGGTTTAGTTAAGCGACCCAGGCGCAGACGCTACAAAGCAGAGGGCACTGCGCTTATTGATGCTAAAAAGCCTAATCAACTCTGGTGTGCTGATTATAAAGGTGAGTTTTTACTGGGTAATAAACGCTATTGCTATCCCCTCACTATCACAGATTATCATTCTCGATTTCTTTTAACTTGTGAGGCCTTGGAATCAACGAAAACCCCTTTTGCTTTTACTATTTTTGAGCGAGCATTCAAAGAATATGGGCTGCCAACAGCTATACGGACAGACAACGGCCTACCATTTGCTTCTCCTAATGCATTACATGGTTTGAGTCGTCTTTCCGTGTGGTGGTTACGTTTAGGAATTTCTATTGAGCGAATTAAGCCAGGAAATCCGCAGCAAAATGGACGTCATGAGAGAATGCATTTGACTTTAAAAAAGGAAACTACGAAACCCGCGGAATACAATTTTTTACAACAGCAAGAACGATTCGATGCATTTCAAGAGGTATACAATAACGAACGACCTCATCAAGCCATTGCCATGAGATACCCTGCTGAGCTGTATACACCTTCTGCCAAGCAATATTCTGGATTGCCTGACCTTGAATATCCTTTTCATGACAAAGTTGTTACTGTCACCAATTGCGGCAGAATTTGCCTGGGAAGAACGAAAATTAATTTAAGCATTGTTTTGGCAGGCCAAAAGGTGGGAATAACGCAAAAAGATGATAATATCTGGCTCGTTTCTTTTATGAGGTATGACTTGGGTTACTTTGATTTGGAGTCTTGCAGGGTCGAACCTATCCAAAATCCTTTTGAGTCAAAAGTGTTACCCATGTCTCAAGTATAAACTGTTACCTATGTCCCAAGAATGGACCAAGCTAATGTGGCGCCCCGGGCAGGAATCGAACCTGCGACCTGCCCCTTAGGAGGGGGCTGCGCTATCCACTGTGCCACCGAGGCGTGAGAATATAATTTTGACGTGAATTTTTAAGGGTGCCTGCTATGCTATTCCGACCGAGAAACTTGCGGTGTCGTCTGAAATAGTTGCGTTGCGACTATGTTGGAAGAATTCGTAGGCAGCGATAGTGACCAGAGAGAGGATGGCTAAAATAAATAAGATTTTTAGTAGAGGAAATCCATAAGTATAGTAACGTCGTAGATCAAGTTTATTCATTGGCTTTTTTCCCATCAGAGACTCCAAATTTTGGCTATTTTAACATGCTAACCATAGAAGTCTATGAATGGACAGAAGTAAGCTGAACGACAAATCACTTTGCTTTTGGCTTATCAAAGAGCTCTTGTTCCATTTGCAGCATTTTTTCTGCAATGCGCCGATGCCCTTCTTGATCATCTAGCAACGAGCCGGGATCGGTTGCCATTTTTTGCTTAATCTTTCTGATTTTATCTGCATCAATGAGTGGATCGCTGCTGCTATGCGTCACTTTTTTCTGAACCTTTGGTTTATCCACTACTTCTTGGACATTCAAGGTGGTGTCATCTAGTTTGGACATTTATAACTCCCTTCATAAAAACAAACTGGAAACAGCATATCTTAAATAAAGATCTAGGTACGTGATATTTCAATAGCATAAGCAAAAAAAATTTGACACCTTTTTAGGGTAGGGTCTATTTGTTAGCTAAGTAGGTAGTCGTTTTAAAGAGTAAAGGGTAATAAAAATATAGGGATATAGACACATGAATGACGCGCCCGAATCACCTGACGATCCATTGATTTATCCATTAGTGAGCAAAGCTCAACTGATGACAGAAACAGTGATAATTAATCCAAAACATGTTAACGAACAGAGTCTTAGTTTAAAAGAGGTGCTCGTTGAAATAGAACAACGGTTTATTGTAGATGCATTGAGTGAGTCTAAGGGAAATATTTCCAAAGCGGCTCAGAATTTAGGGCTAAGAAGAACTACGCTGATCGAAAAGATGAGAAAGTTTAGAATCGTTAAAGAAAATTTGAACAATACCCGATAACCTTTTTGGAATAGACTATTTTAAACCGGAAAATCATACAGGTATTAACACTTCAGGAAAACAGCTATGGCCATCAAATCAACACTTTCTCCCGATGGGCAAGAATTGATTATCAGTGTCAAAGGGAGGTTTGACTTTAGCTCTTTGCAGATGTTTAGGAATGCATATGAAAATCAAGAAGTGCAGCCTAAATTGTATGTGGTTGATCTGAAAGAGTCTGATTATCTAGATAGCTCTGCATTGGGAATGCTACTGGCGCTGAGAGATCATGCAGGTGGTGACAGTTCGAATATTAGGATTATTAACTGTAATGTTGATATTCGAAAAATACTATCTATTACGAAATTAGACGAATTATTTACTGTAGAATAATCTTATGGAAACAGTTAACATTGACCAAAAACAAGTAAAAGAATTACGAGAAGTTCTGGAGGATGGTTTCACCGATTTTATTCAAGTTTATTTTTCTGATTACGAAGAAAAAGAAAAAGCTCTCCAAACCGCTCTTCAAGATAAAAACATAGAAAATGTCATTAAAATTGCACATGCACTCAAAGGAAGCTGCTTAAGTGTGGGTGCGGTAGGCCTCGCAAAAATGTGTGCTGAAATTGAAAGTGCTGGAAAAAAAGGAAATTACGAAAACACAGTAACTCAATATGAAGGGTTACAAAAAATTTACCCCGCCTTTAAAAAAGAATACCTGCGTTTAATATCATAAAAAACTTTAAACTCATCTGCTATCATTCACACTAGGTTAAATAAAGAACAGCGAATCCCCTAATTTTTTTTCATAAAATTCAACTAGTTGAAAATAAAACGCATTCCGATGGGGGATTATAAAGGGGGAGAATCGCGATCCCCTCCTTTATCGCAAGCGCGAATTACTTCACACGCAGGGTAAAACCAAGGAAGAAATTCCCGCTAAATTGTTAGCGCGAATTCCTGAATAAAGAAATATTTGCTAAGCTAACTACAAGGAATAAGTTCTTTTTATTGTGATATTGCACTTATCAAAGTGGTAAAACAATAATATTTGAGGATAAAAGGCATGAGCGGAGCGGCACTAAAAACCATAACAAAATGTTCAAATGAAGAGCTTATTAAAGAATACACACCTTTGGTAAAAAGGATTGCCCACCATCTACTTGCTCGACTACCCTCCGTTATCCAGGCCGAAGATTTAATTCAAGCTGGCATGATCGGGTTGATTGAAGCCGCTAGAAATTTTGACGAACAAAAAGGAGCGAGCTTTGTGACCTATGCCGGAATACGTATTCGTGGGTCCATGCTAGATGAAATCCGAAAAGGAGATTGGGCTCCCCGATCCGTACATAAGAATACTCGTCGGGTAGCCGCAGCGATGCGAAAGGTTGAAAATGAAACAGGCAAAGATGCACGCGATACAGATGTGGCTAAAACACTAGGGATCGGTCTTGAGGAATATCACCAAATATTACAAGATTCTAATTGTTCCCGAATATTTGCCTTTGACGACATAGGCATTACAGAGGATGCGTTTGATTTCCCTAATCCCATTTCTGGTCCTTTAGAAGGGATACAACGAGAAGACTTTAAAGAAAAATTATCCTGCGAAATTTCCAAATTACCCGACAGGGAAAAGCTGGTCTTGGCTTTATACTATGATGAAGAACTGAATTTGCGGGAAGTAGGAGAGGTTCTAGGGGTAAGCGAATCCAGAATCAGCCAAATCCATAGCCAGGCCATGGTACGCCTCAAATCTAGACTCATCCAGTGGAAATAAGTGAGTTAATTGTCTTATTAATTTTATCCTAATTTTATCCAATAACTTAGCTTGAAGATTGACATGAGTAAGTAGTTGAGATTAAACTTGAAGCCATTTTAAATACACATATTTAGGTGTTTATGTATGGCAAGTCGTGTCACCAATATTATCACTCAGAATCGTTTCGCTAGATGGTTGAGTAAGCAACTGCAGTGGGGAGATCTCATTCGAGCGGGGATTTCTTCGGCGATTCTCGTTCCTTATCCCATCGTACCTATTTTTACTAGCTCATTTTTTACGTTCTCGCTTCCTTTAGGGTGGTTGTTTGTACTCCCTACTATGCTCATTTATGGGGCCGTCAAAAGAGGATCCATTCAAGAAGCATTGGATAGTTATTTTGACGTGTTTGATCACTTCAAACAAAATTTTGCTAAAGATGCTGGAGAGTGGTTAACCCAAACTTTTTGGAATAAACCCACTACTCTATTAAGAATTCTTGCCGGATTCATTTTTCTTGCTCATGGCGTCTCGGTAGTCAATTTATTATCTTTGTATGCGGTAAGGCACGTCAGCGATCACAAATGGATAAGATATACCAAACATTTTTTTAATAAAATGTACGATTTTTTAGTGGGATGTATTGAAGGAATCAGGGCTGGAAACCTGGATAAGAAATTAATCCTATTTATTGTCGCCATGGCGTTTTTGGGTTATCAGCTTTCCACGGCGGGGCCATGGGTTCTATTGATGACCAGCTTAGCATTTGGTCAAATCGTCTCTTTCTATGTGGGTTGTAAAGGATTATGGGATGATACTAAATCCATGTCTCATCGTCCTATCACCTTTACTCTAAAAAATATTGCTCGATTTGCGGGTCTTATTTGGGGACGATACATTGCATATAAACTGTTTGGTAGCAAAATGACCTTTGAACAGGCGCCTATTCAAGGTATTGTGCACGGCAGTGAATCCAATTGGTGGTTACTCCCCGATTCTAAATTTGTGGTCAATAACTCCGGAATTGGATTAATGTGGGAAAAGTTTAGAAATGCTGTTAATAATATTTTGGGCGATTTGTTTATTACCAAGCAGGTTGATTTAAATACCCAAACCTTTCATGGTGAAGTGGGTCCTTCTACAGGAAAGTTATTTTTAGCCATGAGTGCAGGTTATGCGTTTGGTTATGGAATCGAAAGATTGGTAGATAAGTTTTGCATCTCCGTTGCAACTGATGCCAAAAATGCAAGACGAGCAGCGTCTAGAAAAGCCAGAGAAATGAACGTGGCCTACTATACTAAACTACACATTGGATTTATCGCAGGTTTAACGCCTCTTATTTTAATGTCAGAAGTTGCTCCACAGATCTTGGCTATTGCAGGAGAAAACATGCTGACGGCCACTGCACTCACCGCCGGTGGTTTAGCTACCTCTTTTGCTCTTGTTTATATAACAGGGTATTTATTAATGCGCATGGGAAGAGCAATTTCCAATGGGTGGGAAAATCGAGGAGCAGATAATCGACTACAATTCCGCGATCGATCACACCTGCCGGCTAGAACCATTGAAAAGCAAAATAATGTAAGGCATACCAAGGTGAAAACACCTTTATATGAAATGCAGAAAAATAAACGTCATGGCGGGAAAGGGCATGAACCCCGTCTTAAAGCTTATTCTGCGGGTCAAGCTGTTAGGCCTTAGTCCTCCGCGTAGTCACGTCATCCCTGCGTAGTCACGTCATCCTGAGCGTAGCGAAGGATCTCGTGACGTCACTGCCATTCTGCAGAAGGTCCTTCGCTACGCTCAGGATGACGTAGCTAAGAAATCATCTTCATAAACGACTTTTCCAGACCCTGCACAATGCCCTTAGTAATCTTCTCAGTTAATTTTTGTTTCTCTTCATAACTAATCTCGAACACATCCATGTTCTTCAACTTATTTAATATAAAATCATCACTGGTAAGAATATCATCTACCAATTGAAGCGATAAGGCTTGCGTAGCATGCCAGTGCTCACCCGTGGCAACGGCTTCGATATCAACTTGGGGGCGATGCTGAGTGATAAAGTGTTTAAACAATTCATGTGTTTCATCCAATTCTGCTTGGAATTTTTTCCTCGCTTTATCAGTATTTTCCCCAAACAACGTTAAGGTGCGCTTATATTCACCCGCGGTATGCAGCTCAATATCAATATCATGTTTATTTAAGAAACGATGGAAGTTTGGCAATTGAGCCATGACGCCGATAGAACCCACAACAGCAAAGGGAGCCGCAATGATTTTATTCGCTACACAAGCCATCATATAACCGCCACTGGCGGCCAATTTGTCTATAGAAACCGTCAATGTTAAATCCCGTGCTCTAATGCGTTGTAACTGTGAAGCGGCCAAGCCATAGCCGTGCACAAAACCACCCGAGCTTTCCAGTATCACTAACACTTCATCTTTGGGGTTAGCCACTTCAACAATGGCGGTAATGATTTCTCTCAATCCCGTTACTTCGGAAGCGCGTATGTCACCATCGAATCGAACTACAAATAATCTAGAGGCGCCTTGATCTTTATTAATTTTCTTAAGATCTTTTAATGCTTTTTTTTGTTCTTTGGACCATTTTTTCCAATGCTCTTTAGATAAGGTTTCGGATTGTAAGCTATCACGAATGTCGTCTACTTTTTCATTAATATGGGTGATGATTAACGTGCCATCTTCTTCTTTAGATTTGGCGATAGCAAAAATGGCAGAAAGCGTGACGATAATCCCTATAATTAAAGTTAGTGTTTTGGCTAAAAATAAACCATATTGAGATAAGAAATCAATCATGTATTACTACCTTACAAAAACAGGTTTGCGCGGGAATGTGCTAGTATACTCCATTCATCTCGTCTGTGAATCGTTGACCAACTATCCTCTATAAGTAAATAAGTGAATCGCGATGACGGTAGAATTAAAAAACATTAGCTGGAAATCAGAACGTCAACAGCTATTCAGAAATCTGAATATAGAAGTTGCACCGGGTCGCATTTTATTTATCAAAGGATATAATGGCGCAGGCAAATCTACGCTACTCAAAATTATCGTTGGATTAATTAAACCAGATAAAGGGGAAGTCAGGGGGGGGGAAAAAAACAATATCTGCTATTTGGGTCATAAAAATGGAATAAAGGGTGCGTTAACCCCTATGGAAAATATAGAACGGCAACTCATTTTAAGTGAATCGTTAATAAATCGATCATCAATGGAAAAAATGGTAAAAGCTTTTCATTTGGATAAATGCAATTTTCCTTGTTCTCAACTGTCTGCGGGAGAGCAAAGAAAAGTAGCGCTTGCCGCGGTTATTTTAAAAAATAAAAAAAATTGGATATTAGATGAGCCGTTTAATAGCTTAGATAGTGAGTGCGTTGTTTTAATGAAACAATTTATCGTGGACCATACCCGTCAAAGTGGGATTGTCATCATGGCCACTCATGATGCGTGGGAAGAGGGTGAACATGATGTCTTAACCCTTTCGGTAGTGTCTGGGAGCAGGATGTGTTAAGAGCATTTTATGTGTGCTTGCGAACGGATGCACAAACTGCAATTCGTTCAAGATCAAAATGGTTGCAGCCCATACTCTTTTTTATAGTATTTGTTTCTTTGTTTGGAATTGGATTAGGGTTTGATAATCAGTCTCTCAAAAAAGTCAGTCCGGGCATTATTTGGATTGGGTTTCTGCTCACGTCTATGTTAAACATTGAAGCCTTAATGCATGCCGATAAAGAAGAAGGGATATTGGAACAATTTATATTAAGCCCTTATCCGTTATGGTGGTTAATGTCATCCAAAATGGTCGCACTTTGGTTGATATCTTGTTTACCGCTCATTTTATTGATGCCCTTAGTGGGTATCATGATGCATTTGTCTGTTTCAGAAATTGGCCTGCTCACTTTGAGTCTGATTTTAGGATCTCCCGCTCTGATTTGTATTGGCATTTTTGGCGCGGCGCTCACGGTAACTTTGCCTCGCTCAGGCCTTTTTTTGGCTTTATTGTTATTTCCCCTGTATGTACCCATCTTAATTTTTGGTGAAAGCTCCGCTTCGCTGTTGTTGTCTTCCCAATCACCGATTTCACAATTACTATTTCTAGGGGCTATTTCTATTTTGGCACTCACCCTTACGCCGCATGCGACCGCGGGTGCGTTAAGAGTGGCGGATTAATTATGTTTCAAATACTGATTAAACTCGGAACTTTACGACAATTATATTATTTTACTGAGAAAGTGGCGCCACTTTGCTTTATATTGGGAAGCGCCTGTTTATTATACGGTGGTGTGGGGGGTTTATGGTTGGCGCCTCCTGACTATCAACAAGGAGAAGGGTTTAGAATCCTCTACGTTCATGTCCCTTGTGCCTTTTTTTCATTAATGATTTACACAGCAATGGCAGTATTATCTAGTATTTATCTGATTTGGCGAGTCAAAGCTGCGGATGTCATTGCTTATTGTGTGGCGCCCATTGGAACCTTTTTAACTTTAAGTGCATTGGTAACGGGGGCTATTTGGGGTAAACCCATGTGGGGAACATGGTGGATTTGGGATGCAAGATTAACCTCTGAACTCATCTTATTATTTCTATATTTAGGTTACATGGGGTTATATAACGCTATACCGCACCCTAAAACTAAAGCAAAGGCATGTGCCATTTTGGCTTGCGTAGGTGCGGTGGATATTCCCATTATTCATTATTCAGTTTATTGGTGGAACACTCTACATCAAGGTGCTACACTCACCCAATTTAGTCGACCGCTCATTGATCGAGCCATGTTATACCCTTTGCTGGGCATGCTGGTGGGGTTTGCTTGTTTAATTTTAGGGGTGCTTTGTATTCGAATGAGAGCGGAAATTTTGGAAAGAGAACAGCACCATTCTTGGGTTAGGTGCTTGCTTACTCCCCTCAACGTGCCGCGGCTTGTTCACGGCAACCATTTGGAAAAATATAATGAATCAATATAGTGCATACATATGGTCATCCTATCTATTTGTTGCAGTAGGCTGGGCTTATTTGGTCTTCACTAGCATTCAAAAAAGCAAAATGATCCAACGGAGAATACGTCAGCAGATCACACAGGGTAAAAATGTCTTGGCTGCATAAAAAAAGAATAACTCTGTTGGTTAGTTTGTTATTAGGATTAAGTCTTTCGCTAGGACTAGTCCTTCTGGCATTATCTAAAAATATTAATTTATTTTACACACCTACCCAATTACATCAAGAAAAAGTAAAATTAAATCGCACACTTCGTGTGGGGGGAATGGTAGTCAATAACAGTGTTATTCGCCATGCCGACATGACCGTAGAATTTGTGATTACCGACTTTGCACAGGAGCTTAATATTCGTTATACCGGGATATTGCCTGATTTATTTAGAGAAGGACAGGGCGTGGTGGCAGAAGGGATGCTGGATCCACAAGGACAATTTATAGCCAGTCAAGTGCTGGCTAAACATGATGAAAAATATATGCCCCCTGAAGTGGCGGCTGGCTTACAACTCACTGCAAAAAGTATGATAGAAAAATGATCCCAGAATGTGGTCTACTTTGTTTAATCATGGGTTTTATGGTTTCCACCTTAGTGGCTTGTTTACCTGCTTTTGGATTTTTGCGTCCACAATGGGTGGTGGCTACGAGACACTTGAAACCCTTGTGTGTGGGTCAAAGCCTTTTTGTATTGTTTAGTTTTGTCACGTTAGTCTATTGCTTTAGCCAAGATGATTTCAGCGTAGAGTATATTGCCCAACATTCTCATACACACCTTCCGTGGGGTTATAAACTCTGTGCAATTTGGGGTGCGCATGAAGGCTCATTGTTATTGTGGTCTTTGTTGCTAGTATTTTGGATGAGTTTATTCTTGAGCTATTCTAAAAAAATACCCGAAAAACTGACTAAGTGGACTTTATGTATTTTAAGCGCTTTGCACGCAGGATTTTTATTCTTATTGTTAGAATCCTCCAATCCTTTTGCACGCATTTTGCCGTATTTTCCCACTGAAGGTTTAGATCTCAACCCCTTATTGCAAGATCCGGGGTTTGTACTGCATCCGCCTTTTTTATATTTTGGATATGTAGGCTTAGCCGTTCCTTTTGCCATTTTGCTCGCTGCATTAATCATTCAGGATAGGAGCATAGCGTGGTATGAATATGCCAGACCATTTGCTTTATTATCCTGGGGATTGTTAACCATCGGCATTACTTTGGGAAGTTGGTGGGCCTATTATGAATTAGGTTGGGGAGGGTGGTGGTTTTGGGATCCCGTAGAGAATGCCTCTTTGATGCCCTGGTTGTTATCTAGCGCTTTAGTCCATGCTTTATATATGTTGTCCAAAAAAAGGTTGTTTGAATCTTGGACGCAATGGTTAGTGATTGCTACTTTTGTGTTTAGTTTAGTAGGCACTTTCTTGGTTCGCTCGGGCGTTTTATCTTCGGTGCATGCCTTTGCTAGTGATCCTAAAAGGGGCATGATGATTTTAATGTTCATGGGAAGTGTGATTATTATTTCTCTAGCATTATATCTTTTTAGAGCCCAGCATCAAAAATCAGAAATAACGGGTCTGTTTTCTAAAGGTTCTTTATTATTATTAGGGAATGTTTTACTACTGGTCTCCACTTTATCTATTTTACTAGGCACATTATATCCCCTATTAATGGATGTATTATTCCACAAAAAAATGTCAGTAGGCCCACCTTATTTCAATTCGGTCTTTTTGCCAATCATGTTGCCGCTGATAATATTGATGATTATCACGCCCTTTGTTTCTTGGGAGGGAGTCAAGCTAGCTTTTCAACGAAAATATTTAATCCTTTTCGTATTTTTAATGATCGTAGGGTTGTGGACTGGGATAGGCATATTATTGGGAAGTGGCCTGATCTTAAGCACGATCATCAATGCAGGCTTACAGCTTAAAAATAATAAAAGCATACCCTTCTCACGCTGGGGAATGCTTATCGCCCATACAGGGCTAGGGATTTTGATTATTGGGGTAAGCATTGTATCTACCTATGAAATTGAAAAAGAGTTTTCTCTCGCGGTGGGCGAGAAAATCCAGGTTGCGGGGTATGAATTATCTTTTATAAAACTAGAAGACAGTAGTGGTTCAAACTACGAAAGTAAAAAAGGGACTTTTACGGTGAGTCAAGCGAATCGTGTATTATGTCATGCTTATCCAGAAAAAAGGTTGTTTACTGCCAGAGATTCGCTCATGACAGAAACGGCAATTTGTGCCTCTTTGAGGCAGGATTTTTATATTGCCTTAGGGGAAGCCCTTTCGGAAAATAATTGGTCAATTCGTTTTTACATAAAACCCTTTATTAGGGGTATTTGGTTAGGAGCGCTTTTAATTGCATTAGGCGCTATCCTCTCAGGAATTTGTGCTTTATCTGCTAGCACTCGCATTGTTGCGAAAAACGATAAGGAAATAAAATGAAAGAAAAAAATATGACAAGCAAGGGGTTGCGCACGCTCACGGTGATTGGACTCATTTTTTTGCTTTGTATTTTTTATAAGAGTATTCATAAAGGTAATCTTTTAACTTCTCAACCCAATCCGTATCCATTTCCTAATATTATATTGAAAGATATTTATGGAGAAGAAATATTACGACCTGCTATTTTTCAAGAAAATTTTAATATTATTCATATCTGGGCATCCTGGTGTGAAAGTTGCGTTCATGAGCACGATGAATGGGTGAAAATTAAAAAAGAATGGTCTTATCCTTTGATGAGTGTGGTGTTTAGGGATAATCCGGAACGTGTGCAAAGATTACTTGCTCAAAAGGGAAATCCGTATACTTTGGTATTTAACGATGATAAAGGCGCTTTAGGACTGGGCTTAGGTTTAGTGGGAACACCAGAAACCTTTGTTGTCGATCAAAATGGCATGATTAGGTTTCATTATGTAGGCCCTATCAACCGAGAAATTTTTGCGCGTGATTTTATCCCTGTGTTAGAAAATTTGCATGCGTAGTTCTTTTGAATCTCCACAGCAGCAAGCACAATTTGAATCGATTTTAAAAGAATTTCGCTGTATGACCTGCCCCAATCAAAATATTGCAGATTCGTATGCTCCCGTAGCGGAAGCCATGCAAGATGAAATCTATCACCGATTAAAAAACGGCGAGTCCGAAGACGCTATTCGTGAATATTTATTATCCTCTTATGGAGAATATGTAGTTTATAAACCCATGTGGAACCCAAGTAATTCCATTTTATGGGCGGGTCCTTTTTTCATGTTAATAATGGGAATTGGCATATGGTATTTATTATTTTCTAAAAGAACAAAGTAAAATCATGCAACCATTCATGCAGCAAATTCTCTTAACATTTTCTCTTTTTTGGCCTTTATGGGTATTAATTTTAATCTGTGCGTGTCTTGCCTACTATTGTTTTAAATCAAAAAAAGTTTTATTACTCAGCTTTTTGTTTTGTATTATCACAGTAGGCTTATATTACCGTTGGGGTGGATCAGAAGGCGTGATCCATCAACATGCGCTGCTACAAATCGATCATAGCCTAAGCGCCATTGGAAAATCCGAATTCACAACAGAGGAAGTGATCCATTCTCTAGCTCAGTTGGGAAATACCATTAGCTATTCCCATGTGGGCTTAGCAAAATTAAATCAAATCTATAATCAATTAGGCATGCCTGAAAAAGGTCTGGTTTTAATTGAAAAGGCGAGAGAATTGGCGCCTAATGAAAAAGAATATGTTGAACAATGGATTTATTCAAAAGCATTGTTGTCTCAAGGTAGACTTGATCCAGAGATCAGACTAGCTGCAGAAGCCTTTATTCAACAACATCCCAAGCAGTTAGTGGTAATTAACTTATTAGCTATTGACCATTATTTTTTAGGTCAGTACCCAGAGGCGATTGCTAAATGGGAGTTTATTCTTCAAGAAGATCAAAGCTTAACAGATGATAAAAAGAACGTACTGCATAAGGCAGTACAGAACGCTCAGCACCGACTGCACAGGAATTCACGCTAACATGTTAGCGTGAATTCCTTCCTGATTTTTACGCTGCGCGCGAAATAATTCGCGCTTGCGATTAGGGGGAGAATCGCGTTTCTCCCCCTTAATAATCCCCCATCGCGAGGGTTTTAATCTTTAACTTATTGAATTTAATGAAAAATAATTAGCGGGAATGACTGCCGGCTGCAAACACAGAAGTCAGCCAGCTAAAAATTTTTCCTTTATGCGACAATCTCCTAGTTTATGGCTATAAATGAGTAGCAGTAATATTAATGTGCTAAAATCATCTAATAGATTCTACAAAGGAGACATTTATGAACGAGGAAAAAGTGTCACACACACAAAAAAAACAAACTTCTGAAGAAATCTTAAATGCCATTACCGCAGTCATTTTGATTTCAGTTGCAGTGGCAGGCGTAGTATATTGGTTGAATGGCTTACCGCATTGATATGAACTTGGTTGTACGCTGTAATTATGGTGATGATTCAATCGCTTTAATTGAATACCTTAGAGAAAATCGATCAGCATTTGATTATCACACCTTCTATGTCGTTTATATTGATACAGGATGGGCCGCTTCATCCTGGCCAGCGCGTGTTGCCGCCGGTGTTAAGTTTGTAAAAACGTGTGGGTTTACCGCTATTCAACTCAGCTCGCGGGTGAGTTTTTCAGCATTGGTTCAAGAAAGAAAGGATTATCCCTCCCGAAAATTTCAATGGTGTGCAGGATTTTTAAAAGGCTTGCCCTTGTTAGAGTGGTTAGATAAACATGATCCTGGGTGCGAATGGACTATTGCTATTCCTAAACGACAATCTCAATTTAGAAAACGCATTCCCGCGCGTATTGAAGAATGCGAATATCATGGTGAAAGAAGCGTTATCCATCCTATTTTGAAAGCCAATGATCAAGATTGCCAACAATGGCTGCAACAAGCGGGCTTTGAGCCATTACGTCATCGAAGCTTAGAATGTGAACCTTGTGTGAATAGTACCCCTGCAGAATTTGCAAAAATGAGCGATGTGGATTTGCAAAAAATGAAGCAATTGGAAATACAACTTCAAAAAAAATGGCAAGGTGCGTGGCAACATCCTTCTGAACAGCTTAAGGCGGGCGATCAATTTAGTATGGGCTGTGGGGATCCGTTTGGCTGTGGGCTATAGCGCTTGCACCTAAAACAGCAGCAGGCATAATTAATAAATTGAGGATGGGAATACTACTTATTGTGAGCACTGCTGTTCCAAATCCTAAATAAAACCACCTTCTTGTTCTAATTTGTGATAACACCTGTTTAAAAGGCATATGATAATTTTCTGCTGGATAATCTAGATATTGAATGGCTATCATCCAGGCACTAAAAAGAAAGAGCAGAGCTCCAATCAATACATTAAATGGGGGGATAAAATACAGGATGAAAGCAATACCATAAACCCCCAGCGTGCGTGGTAAGTAATATAATAGCTTGATGAGCTCCCGGCCTAAAGTCACTCTCAGCATTTCCAGAAAAGGACGTTGCGGTAATTGTGCGCCTAAAACTTGTAAATAAGCTTCACTCAATAATCCGTTAAACGGGGCAGCCAGAATATTTGCCATTAAAGTTAATAAAAAGGCAAAACTAGAAAGCAGTAATAGAAAAGCAGTCGATAACAGAAAAATTTTGACTACGAAGACTATCCCTTCTAACCAATGCAGCCAACTGGGCAGATGAAAACTCAATATTTGAAGCTTTTGCCAAATGAAAACCGCACAATAATAAAATAATCCTCCAAAAATAAGAAGATTGATGAGGAAGGGGATCACCACGTAGCGCCTCACTTTGGGTAGAAACAAAGCTCGGGCCCCTTTAAAAAGGGAATGCCAACCTAGTAGGAAGTCTTTAGTCATATTCATAGTGTAGAGGCTATAATTTGTTCTATGGAGCATTTAATGATAAAGATAAAGATCTCAGGGAAGTGCTTTTATACCATTATCATTAATGCAAAGCAAAAGACAAAGGGAGTTTGTACATTGCAAAAGTTATGTATCCTATTAGGTGCTATCTGCTTATTTCATCTCGCATCCTGTAAGCAGACCACCGCTCAAAACGAAGATCAACAGTACCTCTGCGACGATCTAATCAATAAACAAAGTCCACAAGCCTATGACGTCTGCGTTAAGCAAGCCCAAGAAGGGAATGTGCATGCTCAGGCCAGACTAGGCGTGCTCTATGCCAAAGGGCTAGCAGGACAACCGGACTGGCCACAAGCCATGGGGTGGTTTCACCTTGCCGCCAAACAAGGTCATCCAGAAGCACAATATGTGGTGGCAGAAAGCTACCAGCTGGGAAGAGGGCTGGAAAGGAATGATCAAAGCGCCGCTTATTGGTATGAGATGTCAGCCAAATCAGGGTTTAAAAATGCTCAAACCCAATTAGGGATCTGTTATCTAGAAGGTAAAGGAGTAGATCAAAACCTTTCACAAGCCAATTATTGGTTAACCAAAAGTGCAGTAGAAGGCGATCCTAATGCTCAATATTATTTAGGAATTTTACACCTACAATCATCCCCCCCGTCTTTTGAAAAAGCTGAAAATCTGCTGCTTGCCGCGGCGCAACAGTATCAGGTCAAAGCGATGCTCAAATTAGGTGATATTTATAGAGAAGGGACCATTGGGAAAATGGATTGGTATAAAGCCAAGCATTGGTATGATGAAGCGATTGCCCTAAAGAATGCAGAAGCTCAATATCATGTTGCTAAATTGATCATCGATGAAAAATTTGAACGAAGTTACGAGCCTCATTTTTTATTAACATTAGCGGGACAAAATGGTTACACACCTGCTCAAATAGAACTTGCTAGAATGTACCATTTTGGTCGAGGGATCATGCAAAGCGATCGATTGGCGTTTCATTGGTACTTGCAAGCCGCTTCTGCATTAGAACCCGAAGCTTTATATCATGTAGGTAAAAGTTATATTTATGGCAGTTTTGATCAGAAGAAAGATCTTAAATTAGGATTGCAGTTTTTAAAACAATCAGCAGAAAAGCAATACTATCCTGCTCAATACGAGTTAGCGAGTTTATTCCTAGAAGGTGAGTCGGTACAAATAGATCGTCATCAAGCTATTGAATACTTACGACATGCTGCGGTGAGTGGCCTAACCGAAGCGCAACTTAAATTAGCTAAGGTCTTAATAGAATTTGCATTACCGCAATATGATAAAGTCGCTTATTATTGGATATCTAAAGCATCTGAAACTGAAAATGAAGATGCCTTATATATGTTAGGAAACTGCTACTTAGAAGGAATTGGTGTGGCAGTGGATTACGCTAAAGCTTACGCGATATTTGATATGCTATCTGAGCAAGATCATCATTTAGCCCAATTGAAATTAGGACAGATGTTCTACTATGGAAAGGGAACCCCCAAAAACGACAATATTGCTAAACATTACTTTTTACAATCTGCTCAGGGAGGGAATGAAGAAGCCCGTAATTGGATTTCCATTCTCGTTAAAAACGGATTAAGTGATGAAACGAATCCATCAGCAAAAGATTGGGTAAACTATGCAGCCGATCTGGGCGATCTTGAAGCAATTTATATTAAAGGTCTTAATCATTTATACGGTACCAATGATTATGAACAAAATATAGAACTAGGAATGAATCTTCTAGAAAATGCAGCAGAAAAAAAATATTCGCCCGCACAACGTGAGTTGGGTCTTATCTATAGCCAAGGTTTATTTGGTTTTAATGACGAAGAAAAGGCAAAATATTGGTTAGCGCACTAATGTCACTCATCAAATGGATTGGAAAACTAATTTTATGGATTCTAATATTATTATTTTTTTCTGTAGGTTTAATTTTTGCGATAATATATTTTGGTGATCTCAATAAACATAAAGATATTTTAGTTAAGCAATTAGTAGAAAGATCGGGGCATCAATTAACGCTGAAAGGTCCCGTTGAATTCATTTTTTTACCTTCTTTTAAAGGCAAGTTGAATGAAGGAATATTAGTACTCAAGTACAAAAATATTCCTATTCAAGTCAATTTTCAACAAATAGAATTTGGACTTGATCCCTGGTCTGTATTCTCAAACAAAACAAAATTCAATAGTTTTACAGCTAAAAATCTAACCCTCAAAATACATCTCAATAATAGTGAAAAAAATATAAAAATTGATGATATGAAAGCCAAGATCATCAATACTCACTGTGATGTTAAGCTGTCGAATTTAGTTTTGCACGCAGGGGGGAATGACTTTTCAGGAAGCGCATTCGTCAAATTTAATGATAAAATACCAGCGTTGGAAGCAACACTCTACTCCAGTCATCTCAGTTTACCGGCAGAAAATAATGACGAAACACTTCAGTTCTTGCAGTTAGTTAATGCAAAAGTGGATTACTCTATAGATAATCTCATTTTTAATAATATTAAAGTTCAAAATGTAAAGCTCAAGCTGTCTTCAGTCAATCAGTCAGCATCAACTCAATTAAACACAGAATGGACTGCTGAAAATGTGGATAATAAAGGGGATCTCAAAGGTAACGTAGCTATCCATACCTCAAAGGAGGGTTTGAAAGTAACAGGAGAACTTCGTTCAAAAGAATTAAAGATTAAAAATCTTAGTTTACAAGATAGTATTCATCAAATTGCATATGGACCTCAATGGGTTGATAACCTCGTAGGAAAACTGGCCAAGGGTGATTTAAGCGGGCGGTTGACCTGGAATCCATCAGATAAGACACTCAATGCGGCGCTTTCATTAACATCAGCCAATGTAGTAGATTTAGTTAATTTCCTTCAACCCCAAACTTCTGTTAGTACGGGATCGGCCGATCTTAATCTGGCATTGACAGGTCAAGGCTTAGATTTCACCCAATGGCTTAATTCCATCACAGGAAATGGGCTTATTACGGTAAAAAATGTCCTGCTTGCCAATCAACAATGGGATGCGCGATTAATTAACCTATATTCGGCCTTATGGCGGCAATTTTCGCTAGGCAAGAATGAGACTAATATAAAATGCGCGGTCATGCGCTTTAATGCAAAAAACGGAGTTCTTTTTATAGAGGATGGGATAGGGTTAGATACAGCAGAAATCTATGCTTTAGGAAAAGGGCAGATCAATCTCCCGCAGGATAGTATCAAGCTTACTTTTCAGCTCTATCCCAAAAGTGAAATGAATATAGAACTTGGTACTTTTAGAAATTTAGTTTATCTTCAGGGCCAGTTAAGTCACCCTGAAATCAAGGCCAGTAAAATGGGTGTGATTAAAGAAGGGGGGACAGCCATACTGGGTATCGCCACTGGCGGACTTTCATTGTTAGCTGAAAAACTTATTAACATAGCCACTCATAAAGGTTCAGCTTGTGAATATGTCTTAAAAAAGAATTGAAGGTCTGGGTACACCGAATGGTTTGATGGACAAGTGGTAAAAATAAAAGAGCAATATAGTATTTCAGATAAATATGGATAAATTTTTTTCTGTCTTCCCGGAGTTTAGTGTTTCTTATGAGCAAAGCGAATTAGAAACACTTAACATCCGGGATCCAGTAAAAAATGTCTGGATATCAAGTCGCGCTAAGCTCAGTTTGTTCGCTAAACGCGACTAGATTCCGGGAAGACAATCATTATCCAACATTATCTGAAGACCTATAGTCATTGCTAGGGGAAAGGTAAAAATGATTAATTTATTAGTTCAACATCCTGAAAATCAGGATGCCGCAGTTGCTAAAAAAATAATTAAAATTGAAAAAAAATTACTGCATTATATGGGAAAAGCGATAGCGAACTTTCATTTAATTAAGAAAAATGATCGCATAATGGTTTGCGTTTCAGGGGGAAAGGATTCTATTACTTTATTAACCTTGTTAAATCTGATGCGAAAGCGATCTCGCTTTTCGTTTGAGATATTTGCTTTTACTTTAGATCAATCACAACCAGGCTGGAATGATGAAGGCTTACGCCTTTTTTATGAAAAAGAACAAATTCCTTATGAAATATTAAAAAAAGATACTTATTCTATTGTCAAAGAAAAAGTACCCGAGGGTAAAACCTATTGCAGTTTATGTTCTCGATTACGCCGCGGCAATATTTATCAATACGCCGCTACGGGTGGCTTTAATAAGATTGCGTTAGGTCATCATAGAGATGATTTGATTACTTCATTATTAATGTCGATTTTGTACAATGGTAGAATATCCTCTATGCCTCCCAAGCTGCTCAGTGATGATAAAAAACATATTATTATTAGGCCCTTGAGCTTTTGCCAGGAATCAGATATTGCTGAATATGCTAGATTAAAGCAGTTTCCTATTATTCCTTGTAATTTATGTGGTTCCCAGGAAAATCTGGCAAGAAAAAAAGTGAAGAAATGGATTCAGGAACTGAGCGTGGGTAATCCTAAAATCCCCAGCAACATTTTACATGCATTAAGCCAAGTGCAGCCTAGTCAACTAATGGATAAGCAATTGTGGTCATTTTCAGATCTAGAAAAGGAAATATTGCACTCTCATGAGTAAAACAAAAGCTGAAACCAGTCCTGATCCCAAATTAATAGAATCGCCCACCCGGCTGTCTCAATCCAAATTGTGGCAATTACAAAGAAATTACTTTACTACTATGGGCGTGCAAGCGTGGAAAGAAGAAGTGCCTTTTTATGTTTCAAGCAATGCTTTAATTGGCTATCAATATGCTCAGCTTGTTCTTCAAGCCATTCAAGATTATTTAGTCCATCATCCAGCAGCCAAGCAGCATACTTTCTACATCGTTGAACTAGGGTGTGGAACAGGGGCTTTTGGTTTTCATTTTTTAAAAGAGCTTAGCTCTTTAATACAAGCATTTGAACTTCGCTCTATTAAAATAGGCTATTTATTTACGGATTTGATTGAAAAAAATGTAGAATTTTGTGAAAAACAGATTCAAGCGATAGACAACTTTGAGATAGATTTTGCTTGTTTTAATGTGGAAAAGGATGATGATTTTTATCTCAGAAAAAAGAAGATTAATTATTCTGCTCTCCATCATAATCCGTTATTTATTATTGCCAATTACACCTTTGATTGTATCACCCAAGATGCTTTTCATTGCATTGACAACAAAATGCAAGAAATGAAAGTGGGTATTACGAGTCGTTATAAAAATTATGACACTGAAAAAGCGTTACATTTAAATGATCTTAGATTTAATTATGCGTATGCAAATATTGAGTGTTCTAATTATTATGATGATCCTGCATTTAACCAAATTTTGTCAGAATATCTATCGGCATTCCAAGATAAAAAAGCCACATTTATGATCCCTTTGGGTGCCTTAAACTTTATTCGGACAATGAATCAATTAACTTCAGGACGGTTTTTCTTATTAGTAGGGGACAAAGGCGTTTCCAATTATCTCAATTATGTAGATATTTCAGATAATGCGCGTATGACCTATGATGGGTGTTATTCGTTTTTAGTGAATTTTGATGCCATCAGTCGCTACATGAAGCAGTTGAATGGCAGTGCACACCTAACTCAAAAATATAGTAATTTTAAAATTAACTTATATTGGATGGGCGTGGCGGAATCCTCTTTGGTGAATACCATAGCCGTATTCAAAAACCAAGTGGAAGGGGTAGGGCCGGATGAATATTGTTTAATTTATGATGAATTTTTAACCAATGGCTATCGATTTTCAGCCAAAGCGCTAATCTCTTTTCTTCGATTAAGCCGTTGGGATCCTAGCGCTTATGCGATTATTCACGATAAGTTAATTGATCTTATCCCCTTGATGGACTATTGGCAGGTTGAAGAATTGAAGCAAGATATGATCAAAGTAGAAAACAATATTTACCCTATTGGTATAGGAGATGATTTTTATAAATTATTAGGTGTATTTTATCAAGTGACAGAAGATTATGATCGTGCTATGGCGTTATACCACCAATCCATTTCCACTTTTGGCGAGAATGTCGTGTGTTATCATAACATGGGCATCATTTATGAAAAGCAAAAGAATACCGCTAAAGCCATAGAATGTTATCAAAAGGCGGTTTTATTAGATAAAAATGATAGATTTTCTAATCGAAAAATCATGACTTTGTCTGGGAAGCCTACCCGGGCACTGATTGAACCGATGTTAAAGGTATTGGGAATTGGTTTGTTGCTAGCCTTGGCATTATATTTAATTAAGAAATAGTGCTGTTTATCACCTCAGCCCCCAACCCAAACTCCGGCATCATTGGCGGCATCAATACCGGTGCTGGCGCAGGAGTATGATTCACCACCACTGGCGAATCTGAAGGGAATAGCAAATCATGCTGACCATTATCAATTACATCATTCATTGTCAGCCCTTTTGAAAGCTTAGTATTGTTGGTGCTCGGCAAAGGATGACCTAAATCAGTGATGAATTGCTTTAAAGCGGATGAGAAATCAGATTTATGTTGTTTGTAATAATTATCTAGTTCCTTCCCTAAGTTATGATCGAAAATATTATTCAAAAATAACTTGGTGCGTTCCTGACTTTCTGGAGTGGATAAAACGTTATGATAATTAACGAGGATATCTCCAAGGGCCTTAAACTCAAGGTTGGGGTTGGTAAAATAATCCTCAATGGCTTGCTTTTGTTGAAAAATATTAAAATCGTCAAACCAAATTTCAGATATTTTCTTGGCTTGCTCTGTGTTTTTAATATCATGTAATAAATTGAGATACAATAATCCCTGTTCCGCAACCAAGTGGTTATTCCACGTGCAGTTATTAAAAAATTGTGGATCAGTGCCCACAAAATAATCATTTAAGGGGGTTAGTTCTAAATCATAAAATAATTTATATTCAAGTTCTATTTGCTGTACGTTAGTTAAAATATTATAAAAATGATCGGCCGTAACGGGTTGTTTAAAGCTAAACACATTTAAGCCAGGTTCAAATACAGGGCAGCTATCGCCTGCATTAGCAATGACCATTACATTCAGACTTTTATCAAATAAAATATCCACCATATGACCATCCCAACCTGTAGCGAGTAAGGTAGGCTGCCCATTTTGGTAATGTTCAAATAATTTCGAAGTCACCCCTTCATCCATCGCATCCTGTGCCCCCATGCTGGCAAGCGTAAAGGCATAACTGATATTATCGTAAATGCTTTCTTTATAGGCAGTATAAGCTTCTAAGCTCTTAAGCGCAGAAAAGGAAGCATCTTTTATTTGATTTTGAACAATAGAAAATTCTTTTTGGGAAGTATGGTCATGAATATTTTCTGCATAACGTGATACGTATTGTTCTGCAAAATCGGTGCTAAATATGGAATAGGAACCTTCTTTAATATATAAGGTATTTCCATTGAGATTGAATTTATAATGTTGATCGGTAGGAAAAACTTGTAATAATTGAGTAGCCAACATAAAACTCGTGGCGGTGTCTAATGGATCATTTTTCGTAATGTGTTGAATGGTTTCTTCTATACTTGCTTTAAAAATAGGGTTCGCTATTTCTGAATTGACTAATTGTAGGCTCAATACAACCGGTAGGGTGTATTCAGCTATAGCGTCAGTGGTATAAAATAAACCTTCAGGTTTATACTTAGCAAGTGCTTCCATTTTGAGCAGATCTTGATTAAATCGATTAATATTTTCTTCATAAAGTGAAGTAGCCAAGGATAAGCATAAATTATCTTTTAGCATGTCATAATGATTGGATTTGGCGTTGTTGGATAATAATATTTCAAAAGTCGATGCGGTAGGAGAATATTTGCAAGCTAAATCTAGCGGTGTGTAAGTATGATAGGGCAGACCGGAAGAAAAGTTACTATCCAAATTAAAAAGAAGTTCAAAGTAATCTAAGTGTTTATAAGCTGATTTATTGATATCTGCGCCATGAGTGATTAAATAGCTCACGACCTCCGTCTGACCATACATAGCAGCAAGATGCAAAGCTGTGGTGCCAAAATTGTCAGCTAAATTGATGTTGGCCCCATTTTTTTCAATTAAGTTTTTAACAGCGACTAGATCTCCGTTTTTAGCAGCCCAATGCAAGCTATAATCGGGTACCGGTGTTTTTTCTGAGATATTCATTGCGGTATTCATATGTATAATAGTTAGTTTGTTAAAGATTGAATTATATGATGGCGATATTGAGGAGGTCAATGAAGTTTTTTTCTAAGCTTTATATTTATTATTTCAACTGACACAGAGAAGGCCATAGCAAAGTAAAGGTAGCCTTTAGGAATATGCATGTCTAATCCATCGCCAATCAGGGCCATTCCAATTAAGATTAAAAAGCTCAAAGCCAATATTTTAATAGTGGGATGTTCATCCACAAAATCGCCAATAGACTTCGCCGCCACCATCATCACTACCACTGACACTACAATGGCAATAATCATAATCGGAACTTGGTTCGCCAGACCCACGGCAGTAATCACAGAATCCAATGAAAAAATGATATCAATTAATCCAATCTGAAAAATAATGCCCCAATAGTTAGAAATCAAAGAGATAGGTGGCGAGTTCGCATCATGTGCTTCAAAACTATGATGTATTTCTAAAGTGCTTTTAGCCATCAGAAACAAACCTCCGCCAATTAAAATAATATCTCTGCCGGAGATCCCTACGTTAAACACATGAAAGAGAGGTTTCGTAAGCCTAATCACCCAAACAATAGAAAGCAGCAAGGCTATCCGAGTTACCATGGCAAAGCCAAGGCCCAGCATTCTTGCTGATTGCCTTTTTCCTTTTGGAAGTCTGCCGACTAATATACTGAGGATAATGATATTATCGATCCCAAGGACGATTTCTAGGGCGGTCAATGTTATCAAAGCAAGCCAGGCTTGCGGATCGGCAATCCAGTCCACAGGAGGTTCTCAAAGTTAAAAATCGATTATGCCTGATCTGAATAAAACTTCACATCTTCTCAACAAAAAACGAGATAGATGTCTATGTTTGTTGTAAATGGAGACAACCCATGTTGAAAATGATCCTGAAAATAATATCTGTAGCGCTGATTGCTTTATCCAGTGCTGCTATTTGTTCAAGAGATGCACAAATGTTTAGACAAAGACATTATGTTGAGGAAATAGACTACAACACGCATAGAGTGCATGGCTATAACCTACAACCCGAAATACCTGTGTACTGGGTAAGAGAATGCGGGAGCGCAAATCATGCATGTGTAGGCTATCATGGCCGCGAACCCATTATTTCGATTAGGCCACTGCCATATACCCCCGACATATTAAGAGACCGACGCTAGTACTCTTTCCATTTTGAATTTATGCTTTGTTGCCTGCACTCTCTCACCCCAGTCATGTACTCAGAATGTACACTCCTGGGGATTCGTTCGTTTGGCGCCTCGCCTAAATTCAAACTTGAAAGAGTACTATTTATGCTCGTCCAAGTTATGCTGGTTCAAGTGCGGGCGGAGGCAAGAGTATATTAAGCAGTACGCCTGCTATTCCACCTAATCCAATTCCGCTAATCGCAAAATTTCCCCATCCTAAGGTTAATCCGCCCACAGGCATCACCAAAATGATTCCCACAATGGTCATGTTTCTGGGTGTCATTAAATCTTGTTTAGTTTGACTCAAAAGATGAAGCCCCGTAACGGTAATCGCACCAAATAAAAGTACGAGTACACCTCCCATCACTGGGGAGGGGATAGTTTGTAAAAAGGCTCCCATCTTGCCAACAAAAGCCAGCAGGATCATTCCTAAACAAGTCCAAGTAATAATGCCCGGATTATAAGCCTTAGTAATAGCGATCCCCGCTGTCACTTCTGCGTAAGGAATGCTAGGCGGACCGCCGATGGAGGAGGCAATGATTGTCGCCACCCCGTTACCCATCAAACTTCGGTGCAAGCCTGGGTATTTCACATAATCACGTTGGGTAATACTAGCAATCGCCATCATCCCACCAATATGCTCAACAGCAGAAATAGCAGCAATAGGGATAATGATTAAAGGTGCTTGCCAATTAACAGAGGGAAAACTAAAGTGAGGTAATTGAAACCAGGGCGCTTGTGCGACTGGACTTAAGTCGATTACGCCCAGCCAAAAACTTGCACCATATCCAAAAATAATACCCACTAAAAGTGGAACGAGTTTGAGATTTCCTTTTCCAAAAAGTAAAGCGGTCACCGTTGCAAACAAAGAAATGGCTGCAATGATAAGCGCTGTGTTGGTTTCCATTAAAATAATCTGACCATTTCCGGATTTCCCCGTGGCCATGTTGATCGCAACGGGGGCTAATACCAAGCCTATTGTCATGATGATAGGACCGGTGATAAGAGGCGGGAAAAAACGTTCAATAATCACCTTACTTCGAAAATACACTAAAATTCCCATTAAACTATAAACTAAACCCCCCATCGCTAATGCAAAGAGCGTGCTGGAAAGCCCGAAGTTTTGTGTGCAATAAAAGGTAGCAGGAACGAAAGCAAAAGAGGAACCTAAGAATGCAGGAATTTGACCTCGGGTAATCAATTGAAAAAGTAAAGTGCATCCCCCTGCTGTTAATAAGGCTACACTGGGGTCTAGCCCGGTTAATAGCGGTACCATTATCGTGGCACCTATAGCAATAAATAAGAATTGCACCCCCAGTAGAATATCTGAAAAGGAAAACGAATAATCTTGCGGATAAGCAGATTGTTTCATATTTGAACCTCTGTTAAGTCAGCTGGATGTGTAATAACCCCAGTAGAAATTTGTAAATTATAACAACGGGAGTTGTAATAATTGAAGTCAAAATTCCAGAAAATATTAAAGCAATAATTAACATAATCCAAATGGGTTCAAGTCGGTTATACCAACCATCCAATGGAGCGGGTAATAAATAGCTTAAAAATCGACTTCCATCCAAAGGAGGAATGGGTATGAGATTCAACACCATTAGCACTAAATTAATCATTACCCCCGCTTGACACATATAGAGCAAGGGGATCCCAGGGCTGAATTTATGGTTGACTAGTACAATACTTATTTTTAGCATTAACACCCAAAATATTGCCATAAGCCCATTTGAACAGGGGCCTGCTAAAGCTACGATGGCAAAATCTCTTTTGGGATTTCTCAACTGCGCGCCATTCACAGGGACCGGTTTAGCCCAGCCAAAAATAATGCTTCCTTTAGTGGAGACCATCAACACTAGCGGTACTAAAATGGTTCCTACTATATCAATATGCTTAAAAGGGTTGGGGGTGATCCTTCCGGCTAGATAAGCTGTATTATCTCCTAATCTATGGGCGACATAGCCATGTGCTGCTTCGTGCAGAGTGACTGCAAAGATAATAGGCACGATCCAGATGGCGATTTGTTGTACGAGTGTAAATTGGTCCAAAAGAGTTCCCTATCCAATTTTCCGGCCAGGAATTCCCGCTAACTAGTTAGCGGGAATTCCTTCCTGGTTTATATGCGGCGCAAAAGCGAAGCTTTTGCTTGCAATTAAGGGGGAGAATGTCGATTCTCCCCCTTAATAATCCCCCATCGCCTATAAATAAACAAGCTTAGCGGGAACTACTGATTTTCTGATAAATGTAAGTAGAGGTATATCCCCAACTCATTAGTTTCATGCTTGAGTGACGTTCAGAAAAGGAGGGGTGATTGATTGCTTTTGAGGTCACGATGACATTTGCCCCCACTTTGAGAGATAAAAACTTATCAAGCAACTTGCTCCACATCTCAGCCGGTATGGCTGTTGCATTAATAAATATAATATCAGCATCTTCAAAAGAATGTTCAAGCATGTTAGCACAAATAAACCGTAATTCGTTAGCTGGCGATTGTAGATCGCGACTCGAATGATATTGGGCCCACTTTTGTTCAGCAATACGATGTAAGGCAGGTAAAATTTCTATTCCTGTTACTTTCATAGTTGGATATCTAATTTTTGATATGATGGCAGCTTTGCCGCAACCGGAGCCTAAGTCATAAAAATGTTGATCGCAAAGCGGTTTTATATATTCTAGTAAGAATAGAAAATCATCAAGACCGACTTCACCGTATACTAAATTATCGCTCATTTCATTCATTTGTTGTCTAGCGTCTAAGGAGATCAGAAAGGGGTTGATATCAGCAAATAATACATGAACGGCATAGATTGCTTTTTTACGCAGATAAGAAACATATCCTTTTTTGGCAAGGGGATACAATAAGATTAACAATGCAATGATGGCAATGGTGGGGATGAGAAATTCTGAGATAAACATGGCTCAAATCTCCTGAGCGAAGGATCTCTTCGTCACCCTGAGCGAAAGCTAAGGATCTCTTCGTCACCCTGAGCGAAAGCGAAGGATCTCTTCGTCATCCTGAGCGAAAGCGAAGGATCTCCTGCAGGATAGCAGTGACCTTCAGGAGATCCCTCGCTATGCTCGGGATGACGTTAATAAGTAAAATAATTCAAGTTAAACCCACATTTTTCAAGTATTAGTTTAAAATTACTACCATAAACGTTTCTTTTTGCTTTTCCGCGTATCAATACATTAGCATAGATTCGCACAATGTAATGAAATTCTTTTCTGGATAAAATCTTTAAAATCTTTTTGGCTCTTACGATATCATGCGCTTTATTTGGTTTGCAAGCTTGAAACAATACAGCGCCTAACAAGGCTGCTCTTGCTTTTTGCCTGGGGAATGAAATGCTTTCAAAATCGATTAAACAGTCTTCTAATGCCCTATCTTTATCCCATTCCAACCAAGTATTATAAAAGTTCATGATTTCTGGCACTAAAGCTTCAATCTTATCTTTAGTGCGACATTTTTTATGTAATAAAATATACAAAAGAGTAGGGACAGCAGATTCGGTATTTGCCCAAGAACAATTGCCGGTAATTTGATGCTTAATCGGTAATTTATCGTAAGGTTCTAGTTTTAAAATCTGGTGTAAATCATATTTTATAAATTTTGCGTTGTGATTTTTGTAGAGCAAATCAATCAAAAAATCATCATTGAGTTTTTTGGGGTTACCCATTTTATAAATCACAATGGGGGCGGTCATTTTTTCTACCCCTCTATCGCATTTGGCTAAAAAATTTCCATAGCGAATATAGTTAATAGCATGGGCTTGATAAGAAACGGGAAGCAATAATAAATCCACGTCTAGCAAGGAAAGAATAGTGCCCTTATTAGCAGCCACTTTGTTGAGGACTTTATTAAAATGTTTAAATTCTCTTAATCTAGAAGCATTAACAAAAGCGCCAATGATTTTTCTAAGTTCCTCTTCATGAATATCCATTCGATGGGCAATAAAACTGTTGATAAAGCGTTCTAAAGATTCACGAATCAAATTTAGGGTGAATTCTAAATAAAATCCTTCTAAATCAATAGAAATAAATAATCCTTCTGCATTGACAACATCGGTATTACCTTGTAATTCAAACCGATGCCCAACCAGTTTTGAAATAATGAAGTCGTGAGCGTAGTCCATTTTAGCGCCTTGTTTTATGAGTAAATCTGATAGACGTTTATTATTACGCAGCAGAGGATAAAATAAGGCAGGTTGACCTATTCCGTTGAATGCGTTGGGATTCGCCCCATGCTGAAGTAATAATTGACTCATTTCAAAATCATTATTATCAATAGCCCAAAGTAGGGCAGAGGAACCAGAAATGTCGGTAGCGTTAACATTAGCATTATTTTCTAAAAGAAGTTTAACGATGGGAAATTTTTGAGTCACTGCAGCATGGATAAGAGGCGTATATCCGTATTCATCTCGTATATTAACAGGTGCACCTTGGGTGAGAAGCTTTTTGACGCCTTCGATCGTCCCATTTAAAATCTCACTAGATAGGGACATTATTTACTCTCCCCCTAGCATGTTGTAGGGGCGGACCTCTGTGTCCGCCCTGTTGTTTAAGTCATTTTCAACTTAATCTGAGGCTTATATTCTGCAACAAATCTTTCCTTCATTTTGTTTGCCATACCCATCTTCATTTTCAATTTGTATTGATTTGTTATTTCAGCCTTTTTATTAGGATCATTGGCATTATTAGGATCATCGTATTCGTTTGCCAATCTAATAATATTAGGATCTTGAGCCGCGTCCGTTAATTCTAACCAAGAGGGTTTTTTGTATTGGTTCTCATCTTGACCTTGTGCCAGTCTAGCAGTGAGTTCAGGTTGGCTATCTGCACGAGGGGTGTGGGCTTTATAATATTGATCATTAAGTTGTTTCAGCCAGGAACTAACCAAATTATCAATACTTTTTTCAATTTCCGAATTTGCAGCATTTGCAACATCAAATGTATTGCGTAACAAGTTTTCAATTTCTTCATCAGATAAAACCGCACTACTACTAAGTTTGTTTTGTATAACATTATCTGCCGAACGTTCTAGATCGAGCTTATAGAACTGATACATTGTTTCAAAATCTTTAAATGTTTCTGGGACCTTGTCGTTCATGGGGAACTCCTGAGTAAATCAACTTATATTACTTTATCATATAGATCGTTGTAATTCTAGTGACCGACATATGTCAGAAATCAAGTGTAGTCACACAAATTGAACTATCTCTATTTATATCAATAATATGGAGAGTGTTATCAAATATTCTAGCTAATTTGAAGAGTATTTTGATAAAACACTTGAGGTGCCCGATGAGCGGTTAAAAAGCATATGCACATGCCTTTGCAATCCACTACAACCTTGCCATTTGTGGTGATATTTCGAACCCCGGAAATCCCTTTTGAATGATGGGAGAGGGTTTGATTTTGTAATTCCCACTTTAGCCCTCTAAAAGTTAGGGTGGCTTCTGGGAAGGGGATAAAAGAAATGATATTTCCAGGTTCAGTGTATATGGTTGTATTGTCAAAAACTGGGAAAATCCATTGTTGTGTGTCATCAAATACGTGCAGTAGCATTATTTTGACCTGCCTTGCATATTGAGTACAAACAATTAAATTATGTGAACTATGGTCAGCAGACTTGCCCAATACCCCTACACAAAGAACAGTGTGATGGTGTTGCTCGTAAGCATATTCCAAAGTTTTCTCAAAGTCAGTTAGATTTTGATTTTCAGCTAAGCATATTTTGGTGGTAGGAAAACGTTTTTTTAGTTCAGAAACAGTAGCTTTATTAGCACTTTCAGAGATAGAATCCAAATCTCCAATAATCACGTCCGGTGTGATTTTATAAGAGTGGAGTGTTGTGAGGGCGCCATCCGTAGAAATGAGTGTATGGCAGTTTTGATCTTTCCAATATTTTCGATCTGGAATATCGCCGTTTACAACAATCAATGCATCGTACATTATTATGCTATTCCACCTGAGGCTAGGTGTGGTATTGTATGCAATTAATTTTACAATTGTAAAATAAAATTAAGTTAGTTATTTTTTTTAAGGGAGAATCTGATGAAAGCCAAACTACTTGTTGCCTTGGTTGCCTGTTTAGCTCTGGGTGCATGCTCAAAGACTGAAACTGTTAATAAGACCGAAGAAATTAAACCCGCTGATAGCACACATCAAGGGGCTGGTACTCAGCATCCCGTGCAACCTGGCCCAGAAAATAATCCTAGCAATCCTCCTGCACCACAAGGGCAACCACAAAGTTTGAATGATGATCGTACCACTTTGGCTGGTGTTGACAACATGAATCAGTCCCAAGATTTAAATAAACCAACTGATAATAATAACAATACTAATAATCCGCAAAACCAGGACCAAACCTCAACTCAAAACCAACCAACCATCCACAATCAAAATCCGCAAGCCGCTAATCAGCAAGGTACATCAGGTCAGAACATGACAACTGATAATCACGATCATAATTCTCAACCAGAAGATTAGTTCGAGTTTGGTCGCCCCCTCCCTTTGGGAGAGGGTTCCATTTCCCTTCTCCCCTTGGGGAGAAGGTGCCCGAAGGGCGGATGAGGGCGTGAGAGTCTTCACCCCCCATAACACCTAACCATTAGCTGATAATCCTCCGTATTTTTCCTCGTCTTAGCAGAATTTCTCCACAAACTGGCTTGATCGCTTAACCCTTTTTCATTAAATATATCTGAGAGCACGAGTTGAGCGGCGAGATTCCCTTGATAAGCCAAACCTATCATCCCCCCTTGCAAACAAGTTCCAAACTGAGCAATAGCGGCTTCTTTGTCATTGGTATCTAAAGCGTAATAATTTAGCAGAAGTACGCAATGTCCGATGATTCTATTAACCTGCATATGGTCTTCAGTTTGGCACTCAGGTTGATCACCTCTACCTTCATGTAGTGCAGCTTCATAATCAGCGAGTAGCGATTTTGCTTCACTATTATTTTCTTCTGTCGCAACCCGCTCTAAATTTTGGACTACGCAATTGTCATCTAAATTTGAGGTATTACCACAACTACCCAAGATCCCTAACAAAGTGGTGCGAGATAATTCGTCAGCAGAGTAGGCTGGCATGCTACTACTATATCTCTGAAAATTAACAGCTATCACAGAGGTCGGTACAGAAATGAGTAAAAAAGCGGTAAAAAAATAAGAAGATTTATTTTTCATTACACAGCCTTTTGTATTTTGACAGATGACACAAGGAATATACTTTATTAACGATAATTTCGCTTCCATTATATCTTTCATTATAGAATTTAGCAGTAGTTCAGCGGTTCCCTAATTGAGGTGAAAGGCTAAAATGTTAAAGTATGATAAAAATGCAACGCAATCAATTCAATCTAAACTCATACAGATAACTCGTCAATTTCTTAACGAGTTAGGAAGGGATAGAGCTGCTGATGCCATTAGCATTTCCTCCTCTTTGGATAAAGATTTAACAATTGACAGTTTAGGAAAAGTGGAATTGATCCATCGTATTGAAGCCGCTTTTGGAATCGAAATTTCCGATACTTTATTAGCGGAAGCCAAATCGTTAAATGATATTGCTGAGGCCATATTAATAGCAGAACCCTCCATTCAGAAAATACATGAGATAACAAAAGTAGATTTATTAAAACCCGCTTATGATCCTAAACAAGCTAATACTTTGGTTGAAATCTTATTTGGTAGGGCAGCCGAAGATCCCAATCGACCTCATGTTTATTTACAAAATGAAGAAGAAAAGGAAAAAGTAATTACTTATCAGCACTTACTTGAACAATCACGTTTAGTTGCGCAGGGGTTGGTTCAATACGGGGTGAGTGTGGGTGATACGGTAGCGATTATGCTACCGACCTGTGAGGATTTTTTTTACGTCTTTTTTGGGATTTTATTGATAGGGGCTATTCCTGTTCCTATCTATCCTCCGTTGAGGCCAGATAAAATTGAAGAATATGCGCTTCGAGAAGCCAACATATTAAGAAACGCAGAAGTTAAATTATTGATCACTTTTCATCAAGCAGAACGCCTAAGTCAATTGCTAAGAGTATTTATTAGCAGTTTGCAAGCAGTGGTAACGTGCGATGCGCTTAGGAATAATGGTAAACCTATACCTAAAGTAGAAATCACTTCAGAAATGCCGGTATTAATTCAATATACTTCTGGAAGTACCAGTTTACCTAAGGGAGTGTTGTTAAGCCATTATAATTTATTGTCGAATATGCGTGCAGCAGGAGAAGCCATTCAAATCAGCCCTTCGGATGTAGGAGTAAGTTGGTTGCCGCTTTATCATGATATGGGATTGATTGGGGCATGGTTAACGAGTTTTTATTATGCGATCCCGGTTGTCATCATGTCTCCGCTCAGTTTTTTAAGCAGACCCGAACGGTGGCTATGGGCTATTCATTATCATCGAGCCACACTAAGTGCCGCGCCCAATTTTGCATACGAATTATGTATTAGACGAATTGATGAGCAAAAGCTAAAAGGTTTAGATTTAAGTTCATGGCGACTTTCTTTTAATGGGGCTGAAGCGGTAAATCCTCGAACCATTAAAGATTTTACAGAAAAATTTGCACCCTATGGATTGAGTAATAAGACCATGTTCCCAGTATATGGGTTAGCTGAATCTACCGTGGCCTTATGTTTTTCTCCCATCAATCGAGAACCCAAAGTAGACCGTATCCAACGTGATGCATTTGAATTATACCAGGAAGCTATCCCCGGCACCGGTAAAGAGAGTTATTTAGAATTTGTCAGTTGTGGTTCGGCTATTCCTTTGCATGAACTAAGGGTAGTGGATGAAATGGGTTCAGCCACCAAAGAAAGAAAAGTAGGAGAGATACAATTTCGAGGTCCTTCTAGTATGATTGGTTATTATCGTCAAGCAGATGAAACCTTAAAAATAAAACAAAATGATTGGATCATCTCGGGTGATTTGGGTTATATCGCAGAGGGTGAATTGTATATTACCGGCCGTAAGAAAGACATGATTATTAAAGCAGGAAGAAATTATTATCCTCCCGAAATTGAAGAAGTCACAAGCCAAATTGCTGGAGTTCGAAAAGGATGTGTCATTGCGTTTGGAGTGAGTGATCAAAAAGCAGGCACTGAAAAATTAGTGATTGTAGCGGAAACTAAAGATCAAAATAATCTGCCTTACTATAAAATCAAAGAAGAAATCATTGAAAAGAATGCCGCTGTCTTAGATATAGTACCGGATGAGATTATTTTAGTAAAAGCACGCACCATTCCTAAAACATCGAGTGGAAAGCTTCAACGATCGGCTTGCAAACAGATGTATATGGATAAAAAATTAGCACGACGTCAATTTCCCTTATGGGTGCAAATTACAAAATTGACAGGGTTAGGATTGAAGCAAAAAGCGCTACGGTGGCTAAAGACAGCGGCGCGATTTATCTATTCACTTTATATTATATTATTGGGATGCATTGGATTTTGCCTTGTTTTTCCATGGGTGATGTTATTGCCAGAAAAGCATGTTTCATCCTTAATAAAAATCGGTGTAAAAACTTGGTTTTTTCTAATAGGGCTCCCACTTCATGTAGAGCAAGAAGAAGACTTGACATCGGTAAAAGCGATTTATGTGGCTAATCATGCCAGTTATATGGATGGGCTCGTTTTGCTCGCCGTATTGCCGGTCAATGTTAAGTTTGTCATGAAGAAAGAATTATTAAAAATTCCTTTACTGAGTGGGGTTCTAAAAAAGTTAAAGTATATTGCTGTAGATAGGGTCGATTTTCTTAACAGCTTGGCAGATAAAGAAGTGATTCTTAATAGTATTCAGCAGAATAATGCGCTAGCTTTTTTTCCTGAAGGAACCTTTACCCGTGCGCCAGGACTAAGGCCATTTAAAATGGGGGCCTTTGTAGTGGCTGCGGAAACTAATACACCCGTTTTCCCGGTATCACTAAGAGGAACTCGTCAGATATTGCGAGGGAATAATCCTTTGTTTGATTTTGGCAGGATTGAAATTGTGATTGGCAAGCGAATAGATCCTGAATCTGCGGGCTGGGAAGGAGCCACTCGCTTGCATGGGTTATCCAAACAATTTATTGCAGAGAATTGTGGTGAATTAGTTTTAGGTTATTAGAAGCTGTTGAGCGTAGCCGCACGTCATCCTGAGCGTAGCCGCACGTCATCCTGAGCGTAGCGAAGGATCTCGTTGAGTCAGCGTTATCCAGCAGTAGATCCTTCGCTACGCTCAGGATGACGTGTTTGCTCAGGATGACGTGTTTGCTCAGGATGACGTGTTTGCTCAGGATGATGTGATATATTCATTCATCCAGTAGCAAATATACTCCACTTGCTCATCAGTTAAATACGGATGCATCGGTAAACTTATCACACTTTGACATGCCCGTTCAGCCTGTTCTAAATTTTTTCTGGCTTTAGGAAAAGCTTGGTAAGCAGGCTGCAGATGCAAAGGCTTTCGGTAATATACATTACAAGGAATGCCTTTTTCAGAAAGGCTTTCCATTAAAGAATCGCGGATGGATGGATCGCATGCCACGGTGTAAAGACCCCAAGCGTGAGTATACTTATTAGGGGGAATAGGACAGCTTATAGATTGAAGCGAATCATTGTACTGTTTAGCAATTTCCTGACGTCTTTTCATTTCATTAGGAAATATTTTCAGCTTTTCAATTAAAATAGAAGCTTGTAATGTATCTAATCGGCTGTTTAATCCAATATTAATATGATCATAGCGGTGTGATCCACAGCCATGATTTCTAAGTGATCGAATGCGGGCGCCAATTTCTTTATCAGTGGTAAACACCGCACCTCCGTCTCCGTAGCAAGCTAAGGGCTTTGAGGGGAAAAAACTAGCCGCTGTCGTAGTAGCAAGGGTTCCGACCTGTTTATTATCAATACTTCCGCCAAAACTTTGTGCCGCATCGGCAATCACCCACATATTGTGAGCTTTAGCGATGGCTTCAATTTCTGGGTAGTTTGCAGGTAACCCAAAGAGATCAACGCCAATAATCCCTTTGGGTTGCAGATTTGTATTTTGAATAGAAGAAATTGCTTCGATTAAACTTTTAGGATCGATGTTATAGGTATCCGGATCGAGATCAACAAATACCGGAGTGGCTTTGGCTTCAGCAATGACTTCGGCTGTGGAAGCGAAGGTAAAAGTAGGAACAAAAACGGCATCGTTTGGACCTAAGTCATAGTGGAGCAGTAGTAATCTTAATGCATCTGTTCCATTACTGCATGTAATTACATCTTCAGCACCGGTATACTCCTTGAGTTGCTCTTCTAGCATTGATACTTCTGGACCTAATATATAAAGCCCATGTTTCAACACCTTTGCGATTGCATCAGGAATTTTTTTACCTAGTAGGTGTTGTTGCGCTTGTAAATCGATGAATTCGATCTTTTGAATTTTTTCTTTTAACATGTGTTGCCTATAACGAAACGAAATAAACTACCTTAAAAACAGCTTGATGACAAATCATTCAATTTCTTAAGTCGAAGCGACAAATGCAATGTCTGCCTTCTTGCTTAAAACTTCTACTAAGTCAGGAAGAGCGGGCAGCCCTATTTTTCTTTGCAATGCGGCAGACATCTCAGCTGCTTCCAGAACTCTAATGACATTTAACCCTTCGTCAATATCTGTCAGCGGGGGGCTGGAATCAATGATACTTTGTAAAAAGTGCTTACATTCGGCAATCAAAGGCTCTGTAGGAACTAATTCCACAGGTGTAGGCTTATAAGGAAAAGGACGAGGTAAGCCGTCGCGCCATTCTTCTGGGTAAGTAAAAAGCATCAATTTGCTTTCCCAAGGCTGACTATCATCTAAAATAACGGTTGCCTGATTTCCCACTACTATTAATTTTTGCTCTTTATAGGGATAAAACCAAGAAGCAAATACTTGAGCCTGTACGTTGTGTTCAAATTCAAGATGTAAATTAATCAAATCAGACGAAGAATGCTCGAAAAAATTGGATTGTGAGGCTAATACGTGAGTGGGGAGCTGGTTGGTAATGGACAAGATGATTGAAATATCATGTGGCGCAAAATCCCACAGCACACTCTCTTCAGACGGAAATTTTCCAAAATTACAACGCCTAGAGGAGATATATTGTAAATTGCCCAGAATGCCCTCTTTGTAAAGCTTTTTAATGGCAGTAAGCCCACTGTGATATTGGATCAAATGCCCGACCATCACGGTCAAATTATTCTTTTGTGCTGTTTGTTTGAGTAATAGTGCACTTTGCGATCGTAGCGCTAAAGGTTTTTCAATAAAAACATGCTTATTTACCTGCAAACATTGATAAGCGATTTCAAAATGAGTCACAGAGGGGGTAGCAATGGCAACTGCATTAATTTCAGAGTTATTTAGGATTTGATCAAGTGTTAAATGCGGGATACCATACCGGTCTCTAAAAAGAGTAGTTTTCGTAGGTTCGCTATCACAAACTGCATATAATATTCCAACTTCGTTAAACACGCGTATGAGGTTTTTACCCCAGTTTCCGCAACCGATGACAGCTAGCTTAATATTTTTATAATTATTGTCAACTAACAAAGCTTTTCCTAAATTATTGATGGTAAAAAAAATGAAGTGGAAAATTATCTCAGATTTTTTTAATCAAAAATACAATTTATCTAACTTTCAATGTAATGTAAAGTGGTGGTCAGTTTTTGCTCTTGTTTTCAGTTCGCTTTTTAATCAATATGCCTATGCTTGGCCGGATAACTTCAGCGAGGCTAAGCAGATGGCCAGAGTGATTTGGCAGGAGCACCGCGAAACTTTTTATTGTGGCTGTCGTTATGATAAATACGGCATTGTTAATTATAATACCTGCGATTACGAACCTGAGGATAAATTCGCCTCCAAAAGGATTACTTGGGAACACGTTGTACCCGCTTCGTGGTATGGTAAAGACCGGCCATGTTGGAATCAACCCCTTTGTGTTGGAAAAGATGGACATCGATACAAAGGACGATCGTGTTGTCGTAAAATAGACAAGCCATTTAGAGAAATGGAGGCAGATCTCCATAATCTCGTTCCAGCCCTTCGAGAGGTGAATATGGCTCGTTCCAATTTTGCTTATACAGAATTTAAGCCTGAAGTTGAAAAGAAACGTTTTAGACAATGCGAGATTTATATAGATGAAAATTCACATACGGTAGAACCTAGAGAGGAAGTGAAAGGGATGGTGGCAAGAATACATTTCTATATGCAAGATAAATATGGTATTCATATGAATAAAAAACAAGAACGATTAATGCATCAGTGGGATAAAAAATATCCCCCTCAAGCTTGGGAAATTAAGTGGAATCAAAAGATTGCACTCATAAGTGAAAACCATGAGTAAGGGAAAGTGCATAAAAATTGGTATTCTATCCAGAGATGCAAAACTGTATTCCACCAGACGTTTAGTGCAAGCCGCTGAAGAGCGAGGACACCAAGTCATCGTCATCGATGTGCTTAAATGCTACATGAATATTACTTCTAATCAACCTTCCGTTCATTACAAAAAAGAAGTATTAAAATTAGATGCCATTATTCCCAGAATTGGATCTTCCGTTACCGCCTATGGAACAGCCGTTTTGCGTCAATTTGAAGTGGGTGGCATATATGCCATTAATGAATCTATTGCTATTTCTCGTTCAAGAGATAAATTAAGGGCGCATCAACTATTAGCTCGCAAAGGGGTAGGGATGCCTATTACCGGATATGCGCATGCCGCAGATGCAACCGATGAACTCATTGAATTTGTAGGAGGCGCTCCCTTAATTGTTAAATTAATGGAAAGCACGCATGGGAAAGGGATTGTATTAGCGGAAACTGAGAAGGCGGCTGAAGGGGTTATCAATGCCTTTAGGGGTTTGAATGCCAATTTCTTAGTGCAAGAGTACATTCAAGAGGCAAAAGGAACGGATATTCGATGTTTCGTTGTGGGAGATCGAATTGTTGCTGGGATGCAAAGAACGGCTAAAGAAGGTGATTTTCGTTCTAACTTACATCGGGGTGGAACCGCTTCTAAAGTAAAACTCACACCGGAAGAGAGGGCTTTGGCAATTAAAGCCGCTAAAGTGATGGGTTTGCATATTTCTGGGGTGGATATCATACGATCAGATCGAGGTCCTTTAGTATTGGAAGTGAATTCTTCTCCCGGATTACAAGGAATAGAGCGTGTGACGGGCAAGGATGTAGCAGGCATGATTATCGATCATGTTGAAAAAAATGTTCATAAAGGTGTGAATAAAACAAGGGGGAAGGGTTAACATGGCAAATCTTTTATTGAATAATTTGCTTAAGGTGGCAAGAGTCATAGTTTATTTGCCTGTTGTTTTTGGAATAGTCAGTGCGCTTATCTTAATTGTGTTTTCAACTATTGATATGCTTGGGATGATGAGAGAAGTTTTCATTGCTTTGAAAACACTTAATTTTTCAGCTTCGACCCATCTTATGATTGTCAGTGAAATAGTGGGGGCGGTAGATTTATATTTAATTGCGATTGTGATTATCATTTTTAGTTTTGGACTCTTCGAGTTATTTATTTCTGAAGTAGGAGAAAACCAAAATAAAATTAAATTGCCTCCTATATTATCCATATCATCATTAGATGAGCTTAAAGATAAATTAGCCAAAGTGATAGTGATGGTATTGGTGGTTAGCTTTTTTCAACGTGCTTTATCTGTCAAATATTCAGGCGCTTTAGAAATGATGTATTTTGCATTGTCCATTTCGGCATTATCTGTGGGCGTGTATTTATTGCATAAAGATGCCAAATTTAAGCGCATGAAAAATATGAAAAAAGACAGTAAAAAAGCTTAAGGCATTGGCTTCATGTTAGCGGAACTTAGTACAGAAATAGATAATTTTGTAGAGACCTCAAAGCATTACATCCCCACGATGCTGATATTCATGGGTGGATTATGGGCCTTTAATATTATCAATTGGGTTTTACTAGGTGGAGTGTTTAACAAATTGGGAATAAGGCCTAGACGATTATCGGGCCTTGTGGGTATTGTTTTTGCTCCCTTTCTACATGGAAACTTTGCTCACCTCTTGTTCAATACCGTACCCTTGATTTGCTTAGGGTTATTTGTGATGACCTTGGGCTTATACGACTTTTACGTGGCAACGCTGATCATTGTTGTATTATCAGGTCTAGCCGTGTGGATTGTCGGTAGACGTGGTATCCATATTGGTGCCAGCTCGCTCATCTCGGGCTATTTTGGTTATGTGGTGGCTTCTGCTTATCTGCAGCCTACTTTTGCAACCTTCTTTTGTGCTGGCGTTGCGCTTTATTATTTTGGCGGAATATTATTGAGTCTATTCCCCACTGAAGAAAAAACTTCTTGGGAAGGACATTTGAGTGGGTTTTTATCAGGATTGTTGGCTATGTATGTAACAAGTCATTTAAGCAGCTAGAGTGGTTAGTCCTCGCGCCACTCGTCACTGCGAGGAGCCTCTGCGACGAAGCAGCCCAGAAGACTGGATTGCCGCGTCCCCCGGACTTCGCCGGGGCTAAAGGCTCATGCGCTCCTCGCAAAGACGGATCCGGAGCGATTCTCGCTAACTTGTTAGCGGAGATCCCTGAGGGTTACAGCGTTTACATGTACAGTGCTTAGCAACGAAGTTATACACCCATGCTAAGAGAAATCCTGTTATATATCCGTCTACAACAGCCCAGATCACCCCGAAAAATATCCCTTTAACTGTGGGTGCATATCCAATATATATATTGGAAAATAGTATCACCCAAGGATCTCCATGTTGGGTGAAATGAGCTAAAACGCCCAGCCCTAGGATGAATAAACCCCATACAAACGCACTAGCAAAACCTAGCGCGCAAGAGCTTAATCTTCCACAGGCGCAGCCACACTTTTCACATGATTTATCCATAAACCCTCCTTATTTAGAAAACAATAGCAATTCCCAGCGGGAATTGCTGAAAAAACCCCTTCTATTCCATTCTATAATACTTTTTAGCCTATAAATCAATTAGGATGATCAATTGGTAAATAACTGAACATTTTTTTTGAATTATTGAAAAAAAGCAAAGTAGCGCCTAGGAGCGAAGCCAAAGGAATCACATATAATGTGTAGGTGTAGGCTTCTACTGAATAATATTTAACCCCATTTAAAAGTGACCCTTGCTCAAAGTAGTCTAGTAGATGACCAATTAACACGTGAAAAAATGACCCTCCCAGCATATTGATACAATTTAAAAAGGCTACAGTGATACCTAATAGTTCTTTGCTAACCAATTGGGTACCAATGGCAAAGACAATAACCTGATAGCAACACAAAATACCGATTAAAAACATGATAGTGCTTAACAATATAGTAGAAAAACCTGCATTTAGATATAAAACACACCCTAGTAAAGCAGACATGGCTATACCGCAAAAAATGGTTACCTTATAGTGTGCATTAAACTTTTCAGAAAAGTAGGCCAAGATGGGACCACCCAACAACATTCCTACGAAAATGAATGAAATAATGCTTGAAGCCTCTACTTTAGATAAGTCTTTAGCTGTCATGAGATAGGAAACTCCCCAGACATCGGCAAAGCCTTCTAAAGAACCTACCATTAAAAAATTACCGACAGCCAATAATAATAGCGTTTTATTTTTAACTATTCGCTTAAGGGCAGTTATTAGTGGTAAGGCAGTCATTTCTTTGATCTCGAGCTTATTTCTTACAAAAATCAAAGATAATAATCCCAGGAGGATGGCAGTGAGCCCAAGCATAAAAGCCACTTTTTCCCAACCGACTTGTGTAAGGAGTAGACTAATAGGTTTTCCACCATAAAGTGCTCCCAAAAGCCCGAAACTAAAGGTAAGCCCCACTAATCGGGCGTAACGTTGCTTAGGGAACCATAATGAAATGACTTTGGAAGTACCCAGAAACCCTGCAACAGATCCCACCCCAATTAAAAAGCGACTTACTAAGGCCATATTCCAAGAATTTAATACGATAATGGATTCTACTGCAAAGCCGCATATTATGGCGCTTAAACCCACCACGATTCGAGGACCATATTTATCTAAAAGGGTGGCAATAGGAATTTGCATACCTGCATATCCAACATAATAGAGTGAGGCAAAAATACCAAAGTCAGTGGCGGAAATTTGATATTTAGTCAAAAACTCTGACATTACCAGCCCTGGAAACAGACGCAAAATAAATTGAAATGCAAAGAAAGAAAGGGGGAGTGACCACATAAACCATGGGTATAATTGCTGAGGCATAAAGTATTTTCTCCTTATAAAAAAAAAGCCCCCGGAGTTCGGGGGCTTTTTTGTAGTCTTAAATAATTACTAAAAAGCGGTCCCCACTTGAGGTGCAATAATAATAATTTGGGGGGCAAAAATGTTCTTTTGCATTAATCCTGCGTTGCAAGAATTTCTGATGATAATTAAATTTTTCATAGTGGTATAAATTAGCATAGTCTTGAGTCTAGCTCAAGATTTTTCATTTGATTTATACCATTATCATTGTATGCACACGTCATATATGGGCCCTGCGCTATAATCTACTCATGATCATCAAATTCGGCCTAGACGCCAACAATGCCCTAACGGACCTCAAACAGAGCTTCTCCAGCGCTGTCTGGATTGATGTGGTAAAACCAACGGCCAAGGAAAGAGAGCAATTGGCGACAGAGCTCAATCTGGAAATCCCAGTTCATCATGAAATTCATCAATTAGAATATTCAAACCGATTTTATGAAGAAGACGACGGTATTTATATGTCACTGAATATCGTCACCAAAGCCGCTCCCATACCTGAAAGTCATCATATTATTTTTATTTTATCGGCTAAGAAATTAATCACTGTGCGTTATTCTAACTCCGATCCTATACAAGAATATTTTTATAAAGTGAAGAAATTAAAATCTGTAGGAAATGCACATATTGAAATTTTTCTACTCATTTTAGAAAAATATTTTGGCTCTTTAGCCGACATGGTAGAGATCATTGATGAGAAAACCGATGATCTTGCTTTAGTGCTAACAGGCACTATCGATTATCATATAAAAACAGAGCATCACAAAAAATTAAGCCTTACTTTGCGAAATATTAATTTTATGCAGAGTTTATTGTCGAAACTCAATCAAAGTTTATATAGTTTAGATGCGTTATTATCATTTTTTAAAACAGGACAAGACATTTTTAAAATAAAAGATCAAACGACAATTGAGCGATTGACGCAAGATATTTTTCAATTATCTGAACATGTTGTTCACTTAACGCACAAATTGGACTTTCAGTTGCAGTCTACACTAGGCCTCATTGGCATGGAACAAACAAATGTAATTAAAATTTTTAGTGTGCTTGCCATGGTATTTATGCCTCCGACACTCATAGCCAGTATTTATGGAATGAACTTTAAGCACATGCCAGAGTTACATTCCTTTTTTGGATATCCTATTGCACTTTTAGCAATGCTATGCTCAACGTTCTTACCTTATAAGTTTTTTAAACACAAAGGTTGGATTTAAGGTTGCGCGGCTCTTAACGATTGCTTTCCTCTAAATCCTTTTTCTCAGGTATAACCGTCAACTCAGCAAACTTTTTAATATCCAATTTCAAGTGCGATGCTCTTAAAGAATCATAATTAATAGTTATAGCAATCACATTGTTAAGTAAAAAAAAGTTAATAGAACCCCCTTGTTTAGCAAAAGTATCCTTATCTGCTAACAACAAAACAGGTTGATTAGCAAAGGCTTGAATAATTTTTTCAAGGTTTTCTTCTTGCGTTTTTGAAATGTAGATAATTTGACATTCATCTTTATTGAGTTTGATATCCTGAATGGTTTTGACATTCAATTTCTTTTTGTTTTTAAGTAGCCTCCCGTTCATTGCTTGGATCTGCTGTAGGGCATCAAATTTTCCTAGCATACACAATGTGACAATATTGTCCGAATTATAGGGTGGCCAGATAACTTCAGAGGCTAGGTATTCAATAATTTTTTCTTTTTGAGTGAAGGAAGCTTTTATGTCATTTTCTAAAGCTACGGAAGATAAAGGTACTGTGCTTAGCACAAAAGAAATTAATCTTATGAGATTAGATAACTTATTTTTATGACACTCTAACAATGAACTATCCTTGTGGTATGCGGATTTGTATGAAAAAAATTAGCATGATTTGCTAAAGTAATCCAGGGGCCTGCGCTAGCAAGGGTCATTCATAATGTATATAGTCGTGTCCTGAGCGTAGCCACATCGCAGCCACGTCATCCTGAGCGTAGCGAAGGATCTCGTGAAGTTCACTGCTATCCTAAATGAGATCCTTCGCTACGCTCAGGATGACGTGCTTTGCTCAGGATGACGTGCTTTGCTCGGGATGGCGTGCTTTGCTCAGGATGACGTGCTTTGCTCGGGATGACGTGCTTTGCTCGGGATGACGTGCTTTGCTCGGGATGACGTGCTTTGCTCGGGATGACGTGCTTTGCTCGGGATGACGTGCTTTGCTCGGGATGACGTGCTTTGCTCGGGATGGCGTGCTTTGCTCGGGATGGCGTGCTTTGCTCGGGATGGTGTGCTTTGCTCGGGATGGTGTGCTTTGCTCGGGATGGCTTGTTCAGGATAAAGTCGGGCTTTTGATAACGGACTAACCAATGCAAAATAAAATAAGAAAGCAATTACAAGTTGAAGTCGATAGTGCTTTTCTATACCAACGCCTATCTGAAAAATATAAAGATAAAGTGCTATCTCATGTGTTATCAAAAATGGCAGACATTGAGCTCCATCACGCACAGGTGATGCTGAATAAGCTCAAAGCCTTGGATCCATCAGCTACTCAACCCAAACCCAGTTTCAGAGCAAAAATACAAGCAAAATTAGCAGATATTTTTGGATGCGATTATGTTTTACAAAGTATGGCGACATTAGAAAGGCAGATGTCCAAAGCAACCATTGAACGAAAAAAAGCAAGCGGTGAAAAAATTACGGGACTAGAGAATACCCACTACCATATTATTCAATCATTAAATAATCATGGGGAGGCGGGAATTGGAGGAATTCAATTATCTACCCTCGAAGGCAAGCACAAATTGGTGGGCGGGAACGAGTTACGTGCTGCTGTACTGGGTGCCAACGATGGATTAGTTTCCAATATGAGCTTAGTAATGGGAGTGGTAGGGGCTTCCGCTGGAGAAGGCCAAATATTAATTGCAGGTATTGCGGGGTTGTTAGCAGGCTCTATTTCAATGGCGTTGGGAGAATGGATTTCTGTGCAAAGCTCAAGAGAATTATATCAACGCCAAGTAGATATTGAAGCAGAGGAAATTGAAGCCTCACCAGAAGAAGAGATGCAAGAATTAGCCTTATTGTATCAAGCAAGAGGTTTAGAAGAAAAAGAAGCGCTTAAACTGGCACAAGATAATTTTTCAAACAAAGAAGTTGCTTTAGAATCTTTGGTTCGAGAAGAATTAGGGTATGATAGAGAAATCCTTTCTATCTCTGCATGGAAAGCGGCTTTTGCTTCTTTTTTTCTTTTTTCCTTTGGTGCATTTATACCCGTTATTGCTTTTATATTTTACACAGGAGGAAAGGCTACGGTAGTAAGCCTCATTTTAAGTACTTTTGGGTTATTTTTTATAGGCGCTTCCATTACCTTGTTTACTGGGAGAAATTTTATAAAAGGGGGATTAAGACAAGTGATATTTGGTTTAACTGCAGCGGGTATAACCTATTATATTGGTAAACTCATTGGCGTGGCTATAGTTTCATGAAACGTAATTTAATTTTGCTGGCAGAGAGTCTGGGTAAGAAATTAAAAAGCAACCATCAAAAATTAGTCACTGCAGAGTCTTGTACAGGAGGAGGGCTGGGATATTACATTACTTCTATTTCTGGCAGTTCGGATTGGTATGAAAGAGGATTCATTACTTATTCCAATGAATCTAAAATAGAAATGCTAGGAGTAGACCAAACCTCTATTCACCAATTTGGTGCGGTGAGTCAACCAGTGGCAGAAAAAATGGCCTTAAATGCATTAGATCGAAGCAACGCTCAGGTGAGCATAGCCATCACTGGCATAGCAGGACCTACTGGAGAAAGCGAAGATAAGCCCGTAGGTTTAGTTTGGATTGCTTGCGCAGGTAAAAATTTCCGGTTACAAACCGAAAAATTTCTATTTTCGGGAGATAGACAAGCTGTTCGAGAGAGCGCTATGGCTGCAGCTTTCAATCAATTAATAAAAATTTTGTAGAAATTCTTGCTTTCATGGGCAACCTTCTTTAGCTTGGTCAGTGAAAACATTATCGTTTTCAAGACAACTCGAGGAGATTAGTTATGGTATTACCCCTTATTGTATTTAGCAGTTCTGAAAATGGACAAGTTCTAGAGCGTCCCATGACTGTTTTTTATGATGGCACACCTTTTTATTTTTCTGCAACTAACCCTTTGGGTACTGCATTTCCATTAATGGGAATTACAGAAAACGGATCCATTGTGCATCTTGATATGAATAAGTGTGATCCTTTAAGTCAATTAATACCCACTTTAAAGAAATATTCAAAAAATGTAAATTGGGAATTATTTGGTTCTTTAAAAAATTTAATAGTCTCGTCACTATTAGGCAAAGGGATCTGGGATACCGCATTAGGAGCAACCGTAAAAGAAATTTTGATGAGAATGGACCCTGATTTCTATCAGCAGTATCGGGCAAGTATCTGTTTTGAAGAAGAAATAACAAAATATAGTGAAGTCGATGGAGTCAATGCTTGGATACGTAAGCAAAAGTATAAGCTCATAGAAAGAAGTCTATCCAATCAATTTGCACTTGGAATAAAAATAGAAGACATTCCTGATCGAAAGCAAAAGAGTTTTAGCCCTTCGAATTATGCAATTGCTGAACCTGCAGGTAAAAGATATCCGCCAACCCCTATACAAACCAGGATTATGCAGTCAAGTTCTGAAGACCTAACAGCGAAAGCTTCTCTACCGAATTCGCCTAGAAAGCCTGTTAAACCATTATAGTAACGGCAATTTTGAGCGCTCTTGAATAAATAAAAGTGCGCTCAAGCTTAGAAGCGAAGCACCTATTAATAAATAGGCGGGTGAAGCAAGATTCTGAGTGTGATTAATCATATAAGTGGCAATTAGTGGTGTGCCACCGCCAAATATAGCCATACTCACATTATGGGCAATAGACAAACCTGAAAAACGTACTTTGGTGGGAAGTATTTCAACCAGCGTAGTCGGGATGGTTCCAAAAAAGAGACCCATTAGAATGGCGAATATCGATTGCACGAACAATGCAATTCCCAAGCTACCCGATTGCAATAACATAAAGAAGGGGTAAGACAACAATATAAATCCTAAACAAGGATATCCCAGAGTAAATTTTCGCCCATAACGATCAGATAGCACTCCACCAATAATAATCGCAATAGCAAATACCCCCATATTAAAAGTATTAATGAGTAATGCATGATCGGCTGCAAAATTTAAATATGTTTTAAAATAAGCGGCGAGAAAAATGGCGACCATAAAAAAACCAATGGCAGTTAAAAAATCAAGCAACACAATTTGAGCAAGCTTTGATTTGTAATCTCTAAAGAGGGTTTTTAACGGAACGGTTTCATTTTTGATGGTTGATTTGATTTCTAAATAAACTTGTGGATCATTTAATTGGTTTCTAATATATGCGCCTATCACACTTCCGGCAATGCTGAGAATAAAGGGAAGACGCCATCCCCAGACAAGCATCGAATCGCTCGATAGGTAGGCATTGAGTATTGCGACAATGGTAGACCCTGCAATGACACCGACTACTGCACTAAAAGAAGCCCAGCTTCCCCAAAATCCTCTTTTTCTATCAGGCGCATGCTCTACTAAAAATACCATTGATCCTGTAAATTCGCCGCCTATTGCGAAACCTTGCAAGGTGCGTAATATCACCAACGCTAAGGGTGCAAAAATTCCAATTTGAGCATAAGTTGGGAGACATCCCATTAATGCAGTAGGGATAGCCATTATATATATAGATAGTGTTAAAGCATGTTTTCTGCTGACTTTGTCACCTATGTGTCCGAAAACGACTGAACCTAATGGTCTTGCTAAAAAACCTGCCCAAAAGATTCCCCAACTTGCCAGCATTTGAGTCAATGGATCTGCTATTGGAAAAAATAGTTTGCCAAAAATGACAACAAAATAACCGTAAATAACAAAATCGTACCATTCAAGAGCATTGCCAATCATACAAGAAACAAGAATTTTATTTGAAGCGGTGACAACAGAAGGGGTGGTGATGTAAGGAGCCTTTACATCATCTTGTATATTAGAGGTTATGCCCATGAAATACTCCATTACTTTACACTGGATTAAAATTGACTAGATGATAAGGCAGGCGTCCTATAAGAATCAATCCTACCAGTGAAAAAGATTTTGGAAGTTAAATTTCTTCTTTTAGCTTGAAGAATGCAACTGTATATATACTAAGCGTTATATCACCCATGACGTAACTTATAAAAAGTCAGCAATTCCCGCTAACTTGTTAGCGGGTATTGCTGAAAAAAGTATTATATTTAGACTATCAGCTTTAAAAAGTAGCCATCATGGAAAATACAGATCAAATTTATACATTCCCTAGAGATTATCCTAATAAACAATTTATTCTAATGGAAGCGCTAGATAATTTTCGGCGGGAGGATGGGGTGTTTTCAATTTATGAAAATAGATATGAAAAGGAAGAAGAACATGGGCATTATGATAGAAAGTTACAAATAATTATTTTGAAAGATTTGGCAACACAAGCTTATGATGAGCTGAATTTAAATGAAAATATTGATATCAATAATGAAAAGCTACTGAGATATATAGGCATGCTGATTGTGGTAAATGCCATGGCTAGAGGGGATGAAAAGTCATTCCGTGGGGATGAAAAAGTTTACCGAGGTTGGGTACAGAAAGTATCTAGAATGAAAGCCATTACTGCTAAAATGCTAGATCAATTCAATAGTTGTCTGGGAGATGAAAAGTATAATGAATTATGTCAACTGGCGCGTCAGACAATATCTGATCAAATAAATATTATATTGAATGATGATTATAAACTAGTTTTATCAAAAAAAATAAAAATAGATTCCAATAATCTTGAAGCAAGTTGGTCCAAATTTAATTTAACCGTTCGTGCATTATCATATCAGCTTCAGAAGGAAGATTCTCCTTCTCCAGAGAAATCTTATGCTGGGGAAGTTCCTCTACAATATGTAAGTAAGAAAGAAAAAATAAAATTCGCTTCTACCAAGATAAATGAAATTAAAGAATTATATTCCAAGTTGCAAGCCATTGTCGTCGATAGAATGTCCTATAAAGAACGTTTTAAAAAGATGAATGAACTTCGCCCAGTAATAGAAATAGCTTGTCAAAAGTGTATCAATATGCGGGATAAGTCAACCTCAATGACACGTTCGGCCAACCTTGTTTTTATTCTGAATTTAGAAATGTTAAGAATATATAGAAGAATTGCGCATGAGGCTTGTCAAGCTTTTTTCTTTAACAAGAAAGTATTGAAAATGACAATTCAGCAAGCCATTCATTGTTGTGAAAAAATATTATTTTATTCATATCGTGAGCATCTAAAAGTACCCTCAGGATTATGGCTAGAGTTACACAATCTATATAAAATTTCACTGCAAGAAAATATTGAAAAAAGCAAACTTTCTAGGGTGTTTGAATGGCATAATCAATTTTCGACACTCCGTGATATGTATCATCATTGTTTGTTATTAGGTATTTCTAATGCCTATGGTCTTAATAAAGAAGAGATATCCAATTTAGTATATGCTATGGAAGGGTGGGGGCCTTTAGTTAAAATTAAAAAAACAAATAATGGCTCAAAAGTGGTTTTTATACTAGATCCATTGAAAGATTCATGGCCCTATAGCATCAATATACATCAGCAGTCTGTTCACGGTCAGTATATTATTTTGGATGAGGTGATTGATAGACTTGAAGAATTGATGTCACTTTATCATACTCAGCCTAATCCAGAGCTTGCTAAAAAATTCTCCTACTCTGAGCTTACTTTATCTCCTCACCTTATTGAATTTTTAATCTCAACTTGGAAAAAAGGATATAATCGTTCTGAAGAGCGGAAAAACATGAATTGTTTGGCCCAGGTAAGTTTGGGCGTAGAGGAGGGATATGATTTTGTAAGAAATAAATATTTCTCATTTGCCAGTTTTGATGAAATGGACAAAGTTAATATAAAAAATGCTGAGAACGAAATTAACTTAAATGTCAATGAAATTAGTGCTAAGCCAATTAATTACAAAAAATATAATTGTGAAATCATAAATGAAAGTAAACATGGGTGTTGCATAGGTGGCAAAGAGTTTACTAATGAATTGGAATGTGGGCAAATCATAGTAATAGAAAAATCACCTCATGAACATCGGGGATCCTGTACTATCGGTATTATAAGATGGTTTAAAAAGTTTACCGATAATATTTTCATCATGGGAATAAAGCTATTAGGACAAAATGCTTTCCCTGCCAAAGCATCCTTAGTTGAAAACAAAAAATTGATGCCGACTCTTCTTCTTCCTATCCATCATAAGCAAGGGAAGGAAGTAAATATTATTGCACCTGCTTTATCTTTTAAGAATGGTGAGGAGATTGATATTTCATTTAATAATCAAATCTATAGAGCCACATTAGTTAAGACATTAAGTTCTTCGCCCTATTATAATCAGTTTGAAATTATCTTTTCTAAAGAAAAGATCGTTTTGTCTTAAGATATTAACGAGTATGCCTATTATTAATAATGTGTGTAAACAAATTAAAGCGTGTATATGAAAAAGCCAACACAATATGAAAGCATACTATGCATTTGTAGGGATGTTTTGCTCAGTAATCTCATTGGGGTATTCCTAAAAGACTGTGGCTTTTCCGTATACCAATCGAATGCTTGGCAAGATACTGAAAAGCTTATGCATATTATCTCCTTTGACTTAGTGATTATTGATATGCAATCATCTGAAGGGCTGAAATTGATTGAAAAGGCAAAGACAGAGCTTCCAGGAGTCGCTATTGTCATTATTGCCGATGCTAAGGATGCGCCCACTATTACAAAAGCATTTAAAATGGGCGCTTGGGATTGTGTGTACAAACCTTTAATCAATGTAACCTTACTGGAGCACATGATTTGTAGAGCCTTGGAATATCAGCGGTTACTTTCCAGCACAGTGGGATCCGAAGCTTGGAATTCACGTGACTTGAAGTCGCGGC
>JADMIO010792716.1_pt1 | contig 71305 bp, 67 predicted proteins | sample 8958161 | NCBI WGS metagenome assembly JADMIO01 (sample SAMN16585339, study PRJNA669376) | soil metagenome | isolation source: Crop rotation soil | place: USA: Cullars Rotation, Alabama | collected 2011 | reverse complement strand
GCCGCGACTTCAAGTCACGTGAATTCCAAGCTTCGGATCCCACTGTGCTGGAAAGGGCCGGCGTTGCCGCGCAGCTCGAGGTGCACCGGACCGGGCGCGCCGGACGTCGCGACGCGGAAGGCCTGGCGAAGCAGGTCGGGGAAGCGCTCGACGGTGTCGACGGAGAAGTTTGCCTTGGTCACCCGGTCCCAGGCCGTGAAGTCTTCGGCGTTCTGGTAGGCGTGGCGGTAGCGGGCCTCGTCGCTCTGGCCGCCCGTTACGGCGATCACCGGCGAGCAGGCCATGTGCGCATCACGCATGCCGGCGGCGAGATTGGTCGTGCCGATGTCCTGGCAGAGGCAGATACCGGGCCGGCGTAACGCGCGGGCGTAGCCGTCGGCCATGTAGGCCGCCGCCTTCTCGCCGTGCGTGATCACGCGGCGCACGCCTGCCGCCTCCATCTCGGCCATGGCGCCGCCGACGATCGACGGGACGAAGAAGAGCGCCCGAACGCCGTAGGCTCTCATGGCCTCGGCGAAGAAGTGGTTCCCGGTCATTCGAGGCATCGTCACACCTCCAGTAGTGGTCGGTTCCGGTCTTGCGCCGTCCGCCTCGCCCACTGTACCCCGGCGCCGGCATCAATGGCGGTAGTATGGCCACAGTGAGGAAGGAGGCCTTGGCAATGGCACGAGTCGTGTACGGGTTTGGCAGCTCACATAGTCCGCAACTCAGCATCCCGCCGGAGGATTGGCACGTCCGCGGCGAGGCCGATCGGCGCATTCGCGAGCTGATCGGGACGGACGGCGTCGTTTCCGACTACGCGGGTCTCCTGGAGCGGACCGACGTCGCGCGGATCCGGAAGGAGATCACGCCGGAGAAGATCAGCAGGCGCCACGAGCAGGACCAAAAGGCGATCCGCCGACTGGCGGAGTCCCTCAATCGCGTCCGGTCGGATGTCCTCGTCATGGTGGGCGACGACCAGCAGGAGTATCTGCGCGACGACAACATGCCGGGCATCTGCGTCTACTGGGGCGACGAGGTGAAAGTTAAAGGCAATCCGGAGATCGGCGCCGGCACCGACAACATCATCGGCTACGTGCGCCCTCTAACGGCGCGTTAGATCCTCGGCGCAGCCGAGCTAGGTACGGAGGAATCACCTAGGGGTCACCTGACCTACCTGGAGCCGAAAGGCAAAGGGGAAAACAGCATGTCAGGAAAGCCGAAGGCAAACAGAAGGTGTGTACGATGCCGTTCGGCAAGACCCGCGTGACACGGTGAAGGCAACACTGCCTTAACCTCAATTCCCAGCGGTCCAAATGAAGACCCACCGATTACCACACCCAATGCGGCGCTATCCAACAAACCGTAGTTCGGTTACATACGGCAAATCCTTGGCAGACGCGTAGCCACTGCCAAGAACCTCCGGGGGATAGGCACCCAAAAATGATTTGGGGAAAGGGAACAAACGAGGCACCTAAATCACGCTCGATACGTCTAACGCACACGGAATTGGGGATTGCCTACGGGGCGCGAGCCCTATGGCAACGGAGCCGCCATAGTAGTCCGAGGACGGGAAAACCGTCCACATGGCAAAGGGCGGCAGGTAGTTCAGATGCAAAGGATAGATAGGTACGCGAGATGCGAGATGCCGAAACAGTCCTAGGCATCATTCGGGAACGCGGCAAACAGGGTAAACCACTGGAAGATGTCTACCGACAACTATTTAACCCAGCACTGTACCTGATGGCCTACGGAAAGGTGGGACGAAATCAGGGAGCCATGACGCCCGGCAGTACGGACGAAACAGTGGACGGAATGTCTCAAAGCAAAATTGACGCCATCATCGAGGCCGTTCGTTTTGAGCGGTACCGCTGGACGCCAGTTCGCCGCACCTATATCGAGAAAAAGAACTCGACAAGGAAGCGGCCGCTTGGCATTCCAACGTGGTCTGACAAACTGCTGCAAGAAGTAATCCGACTCATACTCAACGCTTACTTCGAGCCGCAATTCTCAGAACCCTCCCACGGCTTCCGCCCAAAGCGCGGTTGTCACAGCGCCCTCACGACCATCGACCGCACCTGCAAGGGTACCGTATGGTTCATCGAAGGTGATATTACGGCCTGCTTTGACAGCCTGGACCATGAAATCCTACTGTCAGTCCTGAGGCAGAATGTCCACGACGAACGATTCATACGGCTCATCAGTGAACTGCTCAAGGCAGGATATTTAGAAAACTGGAAATACAACGCCACATACAGCGGAACCCCGCAAGGTGGCATTGTAAGTCCAATTCTCGCCAATATCTACCTTGACCAGCTAGATAAGTACGTCGAGCAGTACATCCTTCCTTACCACAACCAAGGGGCCCGACGACAACATTCTCTGCTGTATCACGCGTTACAGAAGAAAGCGGGAAAGCTGGTCAGCAAAGGACACCGCGAAGAGGCACAGCAAATCCGAAAGGCAATGCATGCCATCCCATCGGTCGAACTAGATGACCCGAACTACCGCCGACTGCGCTACACGCGATATGCTGACGATTTTCTTTTCGGGTTCACTGGCCCAAAGAGTGAGGTTGAGGAAATAAAGGGCGATATCGGAACATTCCTGCGCGACCACCTCAAACTGGAATTGTCCGATAGTAAGACCCTCATTACACACGGCCGTACGAAACCAGCCAGATTCCTCGGATACGACATCCAAGTAGGACAAAGGGATACCTACCGAGATGCCCTAGGCCGGCGGAGCCTGAATGGACGTATAACACTCCAAGTGCCATCCGGCGTTGTGCAGCAGTGGTGCCAGCGATATACCCACAACGGTAAGCCCGTCCACCGAGCCGAGCTAATCAACGACTCGGAATACGATATTATCGCAAAGTTCCAAAGCGAATATCGAGGGCTCGTGGAGTACTACAAACTGGCAGGTAATCGTGGTTCACGCATGATGCGACTTTACTGGACCATGGACCAAGCGCTCTTTAAAACGCTCGCAAGTAAATTGCGTATAAGCGTAGCAAAGGTCGCCCGGAGGCGAGTAATTGTCCATACCGCAACCGGACCTCGGAAAATGCTCCAGGCAGTCATACCAAGGGAAGGAAAGAAACCACTCATTGCACAATGGGGGTACATTTCCCTCCGCAACGTGTCAACACGAGCAACACTGACCCTGAAAGACGAACAACCTACCTTCGCACGGTGGGGTAGCCAACGCACCGAACTGGTACAAAGGCTCCTCGCAGATACCTGCGAACTTTGCGGTTCACAGGAAAACGTGCAAGTGCACCACATCCGACACATGCGCGACTTGAATCGACCAGGACAGGCCGAAAAGCCGCTCTGGGTCCAAGTAATGGCAGCACGTCGAAGGAAGACACTCGTCCTATGCCACGCATGCCATATGGGCGTCCATGCGGGCGACCCACATCGCAAACGAAGAACTGCTGGAGAGCCGGATGCATTGAAAGGTGCACGTCCGGTTCGGAGGGGGGCCGATGGAAAAGTACCAGCCTAACAACTGGCAACTCGCCAGCGGCCTACCCTACGCCAAGGAAGACAAGACCGTTCCCACGGCATCGGCGCTCGGCCGGCACATGATCGAGTACCTCGTGGAGTCTGATTTCGACATCGGCCGGTCAAACTATTTGGACCCGAATCGGGGCCGTGCGGGCGGTGGCATCGGCCACGCCTTCGGCTACGTCTATCACCGGCTGATGGGCGAGCGGCTGATCCCGACGGTGCCGATTATGGTCAACACCTACTACCCGCCCAACCAGCCAACGCCGAAGCGCTGCTACGAGCTCGGCCGCGCGATCCGCAACGCGATCGAAGCCTGGCCGGCCAAGGCGCGCGTCGCCGTACTCGCTTCCGGCGGCTTGAGCCACTTCGTCGTCGACGAGGAGCTGGACAACACCTGCATGGAGGGCATCAAGAACAAGGACATCGTCAAGCTGTCGCAGTTGCCCCGTAACAAGCTCAACTCCGGCAACTCCGAAGTCCGAAACTGGATCGTCGCAACCGGCGCGACCGAGCACCTGGACCTCAAGTACATGACCTACGTTCCCTGCTACCGCTCGGAAGCCGGGACGGGCTGCGCGATGGCCTTCGCCGAGTGGGGCTAGGAGCCGGGCGTACCCGCGCTCAACCGGTGGCGACTCAGGTAACACGGACGAGAATTGACGCCCCCATCTGCGGCGTGTATCAAGGGGGAGAGACCCAGACAAACAAAGGAGCATTCCAGCATGGTTGTCGAGACAAAAGCGAAGAAGATCGATGGCGACACCCACTTTTTTTACACCCCCGATTTCCAGGACCTGAAGAACCTGCTTCCCAGGACCAAGGTGCCGCAGCTTGCCGACATGTACTGGCGTGACGGCGAGCGCTTTGCCGATCCGGGCGGCGTCCGCTTTCAACTAACGGGCGAGCGGGGCCGTGAGGGCTTCGGCGGCCGCAGCGGCCGCGCCGACCCGACTACGGATGCCGAGCTGCGGCTTCAGGAGATGGACAAGCTCGGCTTCGACATGCAGGTTCTTATCACGCAGAACGCCCTGCCCGCGCCCCTGCGCCCCGACCAGGACAAGCCGCTCTGGCTGCGGATCGCGCTGGCCCAGCTCTACAACAACTGCGCCGTCGAGCTGCAGAACAAGTATCCGAATCGCTACATTCCCATGGCGACGATCCCTTGGGACGATATCCCTGAGTCGATCAAGGAGCTCGAGCGGGTCAAGAAGCTCGGCCTCAAAGCCGTTCAGATCGCCGGCAGCTACGGCTATGAGAACCTCGACGTCTACGAGCTCTATCCGTTCTGGGAGGCCGTCAGCGCACTGGATATGGCGCTGATCGTGCACGATACGCCGCAGCCCTGCGGTGGCACGATACGCGACCACACGACGCCGTACCCGATGGTCGGGACGGAGCGCTATCACCGCCTGCACCTCGGAACCTACGTCGGCTTCGGCATCGACTACACCGTCGCCTGCGCCGCCCTCACGATCGGCGGCGTCTTCGACGAATTCCCCGATCTGCGCTTCCTCTTCTACGAGGCGGGCGCGAGCTGGATGATGTACGCGATGCTCGGCAGTGACCGCGCCTTCTACATCGAGCGGGCCTGCGCGCGCACGAACACGCCGCCGAGCGAGCTGATCAAGCAGCATTGCGTGACGGCGATCGAGAGCCTGGAGCCGGTGGAACAGCTCGTCCAGGCATACGGCAGCGAGAACTTCATCCTGGGGACGGACTTTCCCCATCCGGAGTTCCAGCGGCTGCCGAACGCCACCTCGGATATCGAGGAGAAGACGGGCCTCTCGGACGATGCCAAGCGCAACATCCTAGGCGGCAACCTGGCCCGGATGCTGAAGCTCGAAATCTAGCGTCCGGCGCTCACAAGCTAACGCCGGACGGACAGAAGCACGTGCATGGGGGCGAGGCCAATGGCCTCGCCCCCATGCTTTCCTCTCGGGTAGGACGAGACCCCGGTAATGGAATCGGCCGGAAGTGTTGAAGAGCTCTGGGCGCAGATCGAGGCGGCCGAGCCGCTCAGCGGCGATGAGGGCCCGAATGAGCCGCCGCCCGGCGTTGATCCGCTCTGGTGGGCGGAGCGCTCCCTGACGCAGGAGGACCGGCGCCGGACGTTCATCGCGCTCTACGCCTGGGCGGTGCCGACGAGGGAGGCGATTGCTGCCATCGCGGGCTTCGTCGCGGGCCGAAGTGTGATCGAGGTCTGCGCGGGCAATGGGCTCTGGGCAAAGCTGCTGACGTCAGAGGGCACGCGCGTCATCGCAACCGACGGTAGCCCGATTGAGCGCGCGGCGTTCGTCCCGGTCGAGGCGTTGGAAGCGGAGGCCGCCGTTCGTGCCCACCCGGAGTGCGAGGCGCTGCTCCTGTGCTGGCCGCCAATGCGCGACGAATGCGCGATTCGCGCCCTGAGCGCCTTCGCCGGTGATCGAGTGGTCTACGTGGGCGACCAGCGCTTCACCGCCGAGCGGCACTTCCACGAGACACTCGAGCGCGACTGGTCGCTCGACGAGTTGTTGCCGCTGCCGTCCTGGCCGGGTTTAGATGACGCGGTACGGCTTTATCGCAGTAGGTAAGCGGCAGCGTATCTTGGCTGACGATCTCTGCCCGGGTTTCTCCCTCACCCCGGCCCTCTCCCACACCTATTGGATGTCTTGGCCGCGGTCGCCGTCGGGGTGGTTGGCTTCACCGACCTTCCAGTATCCGTGCGTGTAGATCCGGCTTCGGTCCATTTGCCGCTCGTTGAGCAGATAGCGGCGGATGTCGCGCATGATCGACGCCTCGCAGGCGACGAAGACGCGGCGGTCGCCATCGGGCAGCTTCAACTCCCGAATCGTCTTCTCGATCATCCTGCCGGATTCCTCGTCCCGCCCTGGACCGCGGTGCAGCCAGGTGATTTCGGCGTCCGCCTTGCTTGTGAGCTTCTGTTCTTCAGCCGAATCGTCAACCTCGATATAGACCTCGGCCCGGATTCCGGCAGGCAGCGTCTCCAAGATGGTACCGATGGCCGGTACAGCGGCGTCATCGCCGGCGATGACGTAATGGCGGATGCTTGGATCGATTTGATAGGCGCTCTTGGGAGCGGAGAGGGTCGCCAGGCGTCCCGGCGCCGCGCTGCGCGCCCAGTCCGAGCCCGGGCCCTCACCGTGCATGACGAAGTCGATGTCCAGCTCCTGCGCATCTTGGCGCCAGTGGCGCGGCGTGTAGGTGCGGCTGATTGGGCGAGGCGTGCCCTCGGGCAGCCGCGTGCCCCACTCGGGCACGACAGGCCGCTCCTGGCCGGGGCCGGGAAAATAGATCTTCATATGTTCGGCCGGCCCGCCGACGCTGAATCCGGTCATCTCCGGCCCGCTGAACGTGATCCGGCGGACGTGGGGCGTGAGCTGCGCGATCCGTGTCACGGGCACAGTGCGACGGACAGGTGCCTGTTCGGGCGCGCGCTCCGGTGCGCGTTGTTCGCTCATGTTGCCGTTCTCCTTCAAGCCTTTACGTGATTTTAGCGGAGCAGGCCTTTGTGAGACGATGTATGCGACGAGGGCACCCCCGGGCCCCAGCCTGTGACTTCTGTCGTAACGGGCTGGCTTGGTAGTGAAAGCGAGGTCGTCCTGTGAGCGCCTCCAACGACTCACTACATCCGTGTTATCTCTGCGAACAGGTCCTTTCTGCGGACGAGCAGGCGGCTCACTTCGAGGCGCAGCATGGCCCGCGGCTGCTGATCCCAACCGGGCGGGAGACGTCGCATGGCGCAACGATGCGCGCGCTCTTCCAGCGTTCGGCTGAATGGCCGGTGCTGGCAGCCGACATCATGGTGCTCTTGCATCACGGAGCCGCGGCGCTCGGCGCCGCTTCGGATGGCGTTCAGGGCGACAGCCCGGTGGCGGCCTGCCTGCAGGAGATCGACGACGCTATCGCGTCGCTGGCCCTGGCCCGCCAGGTTCTGACCGACGCCGTACTCAACGCGGGCCTCCAGCTTCTGGGACCCGGCGAGGAACCGCGCGATTAAGCGCTACTCCTCCGGCTCCAGATGGGCGCGGATCCGCTCGGCTATCTCGACCAGCTCTTCGGCCGGCCGGCGCTCGAAGTCTTCGTTGCGAAAGATTCTTCCGGGCGGATCGCCTGCATAGCTGGGCACGATGTGCACGTGGTAGTGCGGCACCGACTGTCCCGCCGTCACGCCGTTGTTCTGAAAAACGTTCAGGCCGGCAGGGTCGTAGGCCTTGGCGACGGCGTTGGCGATTCGGTGCACCTGGCGCATAATCGCGACGGCTTCCGCGCGATCCAGGTCGAGGATCGTCGAGGCGTGCCGGCGCGGAATGACGAGCACGTGACCCGTCCCGTGCTGGCGCGCAGGCAGAAATGCCAGCGTCTCTGCCAAGTCCTCTACCACCACGAACGAGTTGAGCCCGGCGATGTTGTTACAAAACGCGCAGCGGTCGCGCTGCGGCACGTCGATCGGCACCGATCCCCTTCCTTTGCTAACGGGCCAACGCTCTGGAAGAGCCGTCGGGGAGGATCGTTTACGCTCCCCAACGGCTCCTCGATGCTTTAGATGTTGGCGCCCGCCTCCTCGTACCACGCCTCCCAGACGCCGCCGTACATCGGCCGGCCCTGCTTCTCGAAGGCATGCTTGAAGTGCGGCAGATCGAACTGGCTGCCGAACCCCTCGCCCTCGCGGCGCAGATTGTCGGGCACGTAGGGGTGGTCCTTGCCGGCGGCCGCATAGGCGAGGTAATTCATCTGCGCCTGGTGCTCCAGGTGGATCATGTTGCTGATCGATTGCTGCATGTTGGCGCCGACCGTCACAGCGCCGTGACCAAACAGCAGTGCCGCCGTGTTGCCGCCGAGCACCTGCGCCAGCTCGGTGCCCTCGGCATCGCTCGTGACGATCTTCTGGTGCATGTAGACGGGCAGATCGCTATCAACGAGTTGCGCGCCCTCCTGGCACATCGGGCGCAGCCGCTGGCCGAGCACCGTCATCAGGACGGTGTACGTGGGATGGACGTGGACGACGGAGTTCACGTCCGGACGCGCCTTGAGGATGCAGGAGTGGATCTTGACCTCAAAGCAGGGCACGATGTTGCGCGGCCCTTCGAGGATCATCCCCTCAAGGTCGCAGACTACGAGGTCCTCGGGGCGAATGCGCTTCAGCTCGTCCATGCGATAGCCGCGGCCTTTGACGACGAACTTGTCCGGCTCACCGGGCACGCGCACGCTGACGTGGCCAAGAGACGACCGGACGCCACTCGACAATCCCACCGCCGCCAGCATCCGCGTGCCGATGGCGCTCTCTTTCCTCGCGTCTTCTACTGCTCCCACGAATTCCCCCTTCTTATGTCGTATTGGGCCGTTGTCCCGAAAGCCGAACGCGCGGACTGGGAAACCGGCGAGTGCAGGGTAGACGCTGGCAATTGGTGATGCAAGAGCGCGGCTGTACCTGGCCGGCGTTCGCGGTCGATAATATTTTGCAGGGCGAACTCGACGATACTGATCGGATCTGAGCGGGGAGGGACGTGATGGAGAACGAGCACAATTACTGGCGGTCCGCGCGCGGCCGCTACATCACGCGGCGGCGGCTGCTCGAGTCTGGAAGCGCAGCGGCTGCGCTGGCGGCCGCGTCGTTGGCGGCGGGGTGTAAGAGCAGCCCGAGCGGGACGAGCAAGAGCGGTTCCCAGTCCACGTCCGGCACCAGCGGCGCCTCCGGCACGCCCAAGACCGGCGGCACGTTCAACGTCTTCGAGGTCGGCGGCGGCCCTACTCTGGATGCCCTGCGGACGACGTCCTATCTGACGCTTCAGCCTGAGGGCGGCGTCTACAGCCGTCTGCTCCGCTACAAGACGGGCGCCACGCCGCAGGCGGCCGAGTCGGGCGACCTAGAGAACGACCTCGCTACGAGCGCCGAGTCACCGGACGGCCAGACCTGGACGTTCAAGCTGCGCACCGACGCCAAGTGGAACAATATCGCGCCGGTGAGCGGCCGCCTAGTAGACGCCTCAGACATCAAGGCCTCGTTCACCCGCGCGCTCGACCAGGGGAATCCAAACCGCGGCTCGCTCGACATGATCGACCCGAATCAGATCACGACGCCGGACAGCCAGACCGTCGTCTTCAAGCTCAACTATCCGTACGCGCCGTTCACCCACACAGCCGCCTCGCCGCTCTACTCCTACATTCAGCCGCGGGAGGCGCAGGCCGGCACGTACGATCCCGGGAAGCTGGTGATCGGTAGCGGCCCTTGGCTCTGGGACGCATATACACCCGACGTGGCATACACGCTCAAGCCGAACCCGGATTGGTTCGGCAAACCGGGGCCTTACGCCGACAGCGTCCGTTACGCGATCATCCCCGCCGTCCAGCAGCAGATCGCCCAGTTCGCCGCCGGCAACCTGGACGAGCTGAGCGTCGATCCCAATAACCGCGACACTGTCCAGAAAGAGAACCCCAAGGCGATCATGGGCAAGGGCGACCCGACCGGTATGTACGCGCTGGTCGGCCAGCTCGGCGACCCGACGTCCCTCTGGAACGATGTGCGTGTGCGGCATGCCTTTTCGATGGCGCTGAACCGCGACGGCATCGGCGCAGCCGTGTACGGCGGAGACTACATTCAGCAGGCCGTCGAGCCGTTGAACTTGGGCAAATGGGCGCTGAAGCCCTCCGACCTTCCATCAAACCTCGCCCAGAACTACAAATACGATGCGCAGCAGACGAAACAGCTCCTGCAGGCTGCCGGGGCCGCCGATATGACCTGGAAGCTGGTCTACACGCCCAACGGCTACGGGCAGACCTACCAGACACTGGGTGAGACGGCGAACAGCATGCTCAACGCGGCCGGTATCAAGACGACACTCGTGAACGTCGACTACAACAAGGACTACGTCAACGGCGGCAAAGGCTACCGCTACGGCTACTACCCCAAGGACACGATCGTCTTTGGCGTAGCGACCGGCGGCTACATCACGATCGACGAGTTCATCTTCTCCTACTACGACTCCAAGAGCGCGCGGCGCAATACGATGCTCAACGACCCGGCGCTGGACGGGATGATCGACAAGGCCCGCCAGACGGTCAAAGAAGACGATCAGGTCAAGGCCTACCTCGACATCCAGAAGTACCTAGTCGACAAGATGTACTTCGTCACCGGCTGGCCCGGCTCGCCCACGTATTCGTTCCGCCAGCCCTGGATCAAGAATTACGGCTACCACACGACCTATGGCTTCCTGACAGAGACCTTCGCCAAGGCGTGGATCGATAAATCACAATAGCGAAGCGACCCTGTTGCTCGATTACAAAGCGAGGACCCGTACATGCTGACCAAGGAAGAAAACGCGCTGCTCACCCAAACAGGTCCCGGCACGCCGATGGGTGAGGTGTTCCGGCGCTACTGGCTGCCCGCGCTCCTGTCATCTGAGTTGCCCAGTCCGGACTGCCCGCCAGTCAAGTTCACGCTCTTGAGTGAGGACCTCGTCGCCTTCCGCGACAGCCGCGGGCGGGTCGGGGTCCTGGACCGCTATTGCCCGCATCGGGGCTCCTCACTCTACTGGGGCCGCAATGAGGAAGAGGGGCTGCGCTGCGTCTACCACGGCTGGAAGTTCGATGTGGCAGGCACATGTGTCGATATGCCGAACGAGCCGATCGAGTCGCGCTTCAAGGAGAAGATCCGAACGCTCGCCTACCCAGTAGAAGAGCGGGGCGGGGTGGTCTGGGTCTACATGGGGCCGCCGGAGCAGCGCCCGCAGATGCCCGAACTTGAGTGGACGCGCGTTCCGGACAGCTACATCTACGTGACCAAGCGCTTTCAGCTCTGCAACTACCTCCAAAACGTCGAGGGCGAGGTCGACTCCTCGCACATCTCCTTCTTGCACGGCAGAGTGACGCCGTCGGGCGAGTCTGCGACCGCAGGCGTCAACCCGATCGGCGGCAACATCCAGGGCACCAGTCTGATCGACCGGTCGCCGGTGTTCCAGGTCAAAGAAACCGACTATGGCCTGTTGATCGGCGCCCGCCGCAATGCGGGCCCCGATCGCTTCTACTGGCGATTGACACAATTTCTGATGCCGGCCTACACAATGATCCCAAGCGATCCCGGCAGCCCGATCAGCTTTACGGCGGCGATCCCTGTAGACGACACGCACATGGTCGGCTTTACGGTCACCTGGCGGCCGGACCAGCCGCTATCAAAGGACGACATTGCGCAGATCGAGGCATGGCGCGGCATACACACGGAAGCGGACGCGAACTTCCGGCCGCTGCGCAATATCGACAACGAGTACATGATCGACCGCGAAGCCCAGCGCCAAGGCTCGTTCACCGGCATCCGCGGGATCCGCGAGCAGGATCTGGCCGTCCAGGAGGACCAGTGGGGGCCGGTGACGCAGCGCGACCGCGAGCACCTGGGCACGACAGACCTAGCGATCATCGCTATGCGCCGGCTGCTGCTCCGTGACGCTTCGCGGCTGGAGGAGGGAATCGAGCCGCCCGAGCCGCATAACGGCGCCGCGTACCGCGTTCGCTCCGTTGCGCTGACGCTGGATCGTGCCGTCGATTGGGAGGCCGGAGCGAAGGAGCACCTCGCGGCAACGCGTTGAGCGGAGGTTGGATCGATGGACAGCGAAACGAACTACTGGGCAAGAATTACACAGCGACGCCACGGCCGGCGGGCGTTCGTCCGCGGCGCCACCTGGCTGAGCGCCGGCATTGCCGCCGGCGCGCTGACCGCCTGCGGCAACAAGAAAGGGACGCCGTCGCCGAGCGCAAGCGGGAGCAGCGCTCCCGCGGCATCGGGCGGAACGCCGAAGCGCGGTGGCATCCTGAACCTGCTCCAGGCAAACAACCCGCCCTCCCTCGACCCGAACGGCTCCTCGTCGGCCTACGAGCATTCGCTCCTCGGCCAAGTCTGCAGCCGCTTGATGCAGTTCAAGACGGGGCCAACATCGGCAACGGCCGAGAACCGCGAGCTGCTGCCCGACCTCGCGCTCAGCGCCGAGTCAACAGACGCGCAGACCTGGACCGTGAAGCTGCGCACTGACGCGACCTTCCAGAACGTGGCGCCCGTGAACGGTCACGCGGTCGAGGCCGAGGACGTGAAGGCGAGCTTCATGCGCACGCTGCTGCCGTCGAACCCGAACCGCGCGGTCTTCGACGCGATCGACGCCAACCAGATCACGACTCCCGATAAACAGACGGTCGTCTTCAAGCTCAAGTACGACTACGCGCCCTTTCCGATCTTGATGACGTCCAGCTTCGGCTGGATCCTGCCGCGGGAGGCGTTCGCCGGCACGTATGACCCGGCCAAGGTCGTGATCGGCAGCGGGCCGTTTATGTACGACCATTACACACCGGACGTCGAGTTCGTCACCAAGCGAAACCCCAACTGGTATGCCAAAGACCAGCCCTACGTCGACGGCATTCGTGTCGCGATAGTGCCCGATATCTCAGCGCAGGAGGCGCAGTTCTCCAGCGGCCACGTCGACACCGTCTCCGTGCCGGTCGCCGACTTCCCGACGATGTCGGGGAACAATCCCAAGGCGGCGGTTATCAAGACGAGGGGAACCGACAACTTCTACATCTACTCGCAACTGCGCGACCCGTCGAACCCCTTCCAGGACATCCGCGTCCGCCGCGCGGTCTCGCTCGCCATCGACCGGCAGGCGCTGGGCAAGGCGGTGGTCGGCGGCGACTTCTGGCTCAATCCGGTCACCGGATTGGGCTTCGGCAAGTGGTCGCTGACGCCGGATCAGTTGCCCGCGAGCTCCGCCCAGTGGCTGAAATACTACCCGCAGCAGGCGAAGCAGTTACTGCAGGCGGCGGGTGTCAGCAATCTCGTCTTGAAGTTCAACGAGACCAAGCCGCAGCCGCGTGGCGACGACTACTACAAGACGGCCGAGACCATCCACAGCATGCTGAGCGCCAATCTCCCTTGGAAGATCACGCTGGTGACGATCGACTACAACAAGGACTGGGTGAACGGCGGCAAAGGCGTGCGCTACGGCAGCTTCCCCAGCGACGCCATCGGTCTTTCCGGACTCGAGCAGGCCAGCGACGTGGACGATTACCTCTACGGTCACTTCTACTCGAAAAGCACCAAGAGTGTCGAAGGGCTCAACAACAGCACAATTGACTCGCTGATCGATAAGGAACGCGCAACGGCGAATCCCGACGAGCGTGTCAAGGCCGCGTTGGCGATCCAGCAGGAGTTGGTCGCACAACTCTGGTGTATCTCCGGCTTCCCGGATACGAACGGCTACGCGCTTCGGCAGCCCTGGACTCAGAACTGGAGCGTGACCGCCAGCTATGGCGCAGGAACAGAGAACTACGCCAAGCTCTGGCTGACGAAGTAGCGTCTGCCGCTCACTCTGTCGCTCTCCCTCACGGGGAGAGAGGACGATGGCAAGACTGAAGTGCCGGCGTTTCGTCTCCCTTCTCCCCTCATCGTGAGCCTGTCGGACGAGTGAGAAGGGTCGGGGATGAGGGGTAAGACCCGAGCGGACCGCTACAGCTCAGCCCGCCGGCGCCTGCTCCGCGCCTATGATTTCGTCGTAACTGGGGGTCGGCATGCCGGGCTGCCAGGTTGCGTCGCGCAGCTCGAGGCGGTTGCCTGACGGGTCTCGGAAATAGAGCTCGCGGCCGAGGAAGAAGCCGCGGTCGCGATAGACGAGTTGGTCAATCGCGATACCGTGCTGCTTGAGAATCCTGCAGCCGTCTTCCCAGGTGTCCGGGCTGACGATGAACGAGTGATGGACGCGTGTGTCCTCCTCGCCAGGCTGCGGTGTCTCCCGCTGGCAGAGGAGAAAGGTGGCGTCGCCGGCGACGAAGCAGGACATGGCTCCGCCAGGTAGACGGCCGCGGTGATCCATCCCCAACACGTCGCGATAAAAACGCTCTGACTCCTCCAGGTCGTTGGCTGGGAGAGCCCAGTGCGTCACACCCTCATACTTGATCGCCATGCCGCTACCTCCTGCGCTTGAAACCCGCTCGAATATGCGCGCCACTGGCAACAGAATAGCGCAGCGCGCCGGTCCTCAGTCACTCGAAGGTTTGCCGACGATCCGGTTGCGCAGCACGCCGATCATTGGGTTGGACACTTCGACGACGTCGCCGGGCTTGAGGAATCGCCTGGGGTCGCGCACGGACTGGTTCCCCTCGCCCGCCCCGGGGAGCAAATCGCTCGAATCCTGTGCCGTGCCCGCGGTCGTGCCGGCGCTGATCACATCGCCCGGGCGCAGCGTCATGTCGGCTGAAAGGTATTCGAGGTATTCGGCGAAGCTGAACGTCATGTCCTTCGTGTTGCCCTGCTGGCGCAGCTCGCCGTTGACGCGCGTCTCCCAGGTAATGTTCTGGGCGTTAGGGAATTCGCCGACAACGACACACGGACCGCCACAGATCGACGTGTCGAAGTTCTTGCCACGCGCAAAGCTCGACTGCGGGTTGTCGCGGCCGACCAGGCTCGTCCGCGCGCTGATGTCATTTTGGAGCATGTAACCCCAGTAATACGTGCCGGCAGCCGAGGCGGAGATATCCTTGCCCTGTTTGCCGAGAACCACCGCTACCTCGCCCTCATAGTCCAAACGGTCGGTGCGGGCGGGGTAGATGACGTCCTCGTCCGGCCCGGCGGCGTTCTCGGTGAAGCAGTAGAAGCCCCAGATGCCCCGCTTCCGGCTCTCGGCGTAGACTTCGTCGAGCGCGGTTCGCTCGCCGCCAGCGCCGCGGAAGCCCATTCCCTGGCTGTGGACGATATAGTTGCCGCCCGCCATCATGATGCGGGCCCGCTGGGCGTACGGCGCGTGCAGCTTCACGTCTGCTACAGGCTCCATCAACCGCTCGCCCTTGAGCCCATGCCGGTCACCCGCGCGGTCTGTCAGGTACTCGAGAGCGCGCGCCGCGCCGTCGACGGCGCGGGGGCCGGATTCGATGAACCGGCCCAGCTCTGCCGGCACGATGGCCGCTGCCATTTCATAGGGCAGCGGCTCATCCTGCGTCTCGCGAAGGTACTTGGCATAGGCGGCGTTCAGATCGATCACCTGATCGCCGTGGAGCGCTCCCAGTCTCCGATCAGGGCCGTAGACGACGAGCCTCATGGAGCCGTCTCCTGCTTACTTATCGAGCCAAAGCGTCGCGGCCGTATCCTGGCCCGAGCCGCCCGGCTGGAAGTTCTTGAGCCAGGTTTGGACTGCCGTGTGCGTGTTCGGCTGGGGCAGGAAGGCGATCATGTACATCTTGTCTGCGATGTATTGCTGAAGATCGATGCAGGCCTTGTAGCGATCGTCCTGGTTGACAATCGTCCGCTCTTTGTCGATCATCGCGTCGATCTGCGGGTCTTTGAGGTGCTCCGCGCCCACCTGGCTACGCGAGTGGAAGTAGTCGAACAGGCGTCCGTCGGGGTCCGCTGTGCTGCCGCCACGAATGCCGCTGAGCACGATGTGGTCCTTCGGGAAGTTGCCCTGCGAGTAGCCCTTGCCGTTGTTGAGATAGACGTTCGTGTAGTCGATCTGCGTCAACTGCGTCTTGATGCCGGCGGCGTTGAGCATCGCGTTGACGGTTTCGGCGACCGCCTGATGGCCCGCGACCGAGTAGGGCTGGGGGAAGTCGAGGATCACCTGAAGATTTGATTGGCCGGCTGCTTCCAAAAGCTTCTTTGCGTTGGCAGGGTCGTACTTGTAGTACTGCGCGACATCGGGCGGCAACTGCTCGATGTGCAGCGCCTCCTTTGGCCCCAGGCTTGGGCCAGGGCAGAAGCCGAGCACGTAATCGTTGCCGAAGACAGCTTTGCCGATCGCGTTCCGGTCGATTGCCATCGAGAGGGCACGGCGGACGCGAACATCTTGATAGGCCGAGGTTGGGTCGCCGAGTTGGAGCCACAGCATTTCGCCGCTACCGGGCGGCACCACGTTCCAGGTCACGTTGGGAAGCGTCTTTTTCACCGTATCGACGTCGTTGGGCAGGATGTTGTAATAGTCGATGTGACCGGCGAGGAACTGCGCCAGCCGGGCCGACGCATCTGGGATGATCGGGGTCTTGGTGCCATCCACGTAGGGCTGGCCCTTGATGTAGTAATCCGGGTTGCGCTTCGTGACGAACTCGACGTCCGGCGTGTAGTGGTCAAAGATGAACGGCCCGACGCCGATCACCTGCTTCGCGGGGTCGTAGCCGCCGGTCAGCGCCTCGCGGGGATAGAGGGCGCCGACGGTGGTCGCCGCCAGCACCGACGGGAACGGCGCGAACGGATAATTCAGCTTGAAGGTGACCGTCGTCTTGTCCGGCGTGGTGATCTGATTGCCGTTGATCATGTCGATCGCGCCCGCGAAGGGATTGTCCTTGAGCGTCGTGGCGCGGACCCAGGAATCTTTGACATCCTCCGCCTCGAAGGGACGGCCGCTGACGGGCGCCACGTTATGCCACTTGGCGTCTGGACGAAGCTTTACGGTCCAGGTGATGGCATCCGGCGATTCCACGCTGACGGCCAGCCCAGTCGTGGGCTGCGCCGCGAGCCCGACATTCGGGTCCGTCGAGACCTTGTACTGCATGAGACGGCCGGCGACGAGGTTGACGACGACCTGCGAGAAGACGGATGTCGTCCGCTGCAGGTCGAGGTGTGGCGGGTTGCCGTTGTCCGGCGTGTCCTGATAGATGCCACCGGTCTTTGGCGTGCCGGCGGTCTGGCTTCCGCTACTGCTGGATTTCGATGATGTTGATCCGTTCTTGCCGCAGGCGGCCAGCGCCAGTGATCCCGCCAGCCCGCCGGCCCCGGCCGCGCGCAACGCGCTGCGCCGGCTGATGCGTTTCGCCTGAAATGCGCTCCAGTAATTGGCCACGGTCCTACCCCCTCCTACCACAATCGACGATTCGACCCGCTACGTTGCCGAAATGATATCGCTCCCGGCGTGGAAATACAGCGACGATATACCAGCATCTTTGCATATCCGGCCCGTGAGACCCGCCATGGCGCGCCGGCCGCAACTTCGTGAAATTGGGCGAGCACAAAGTCGCCCGCTGTCGTACGCTGTGCACGGCATGTCGTTCTGTATGTAAAGGAGGAACCATGGTCACGCAAGCCGGGGAACGTCAGTACGAAGTCGTCGAGGGCTGGGGCGAGCTTCCGTCGGGCTGGATCTGGGGTCAAGTGGGCGCAGTCGGCGTCGATTCGCGTGACCGCGTCCATGTGTTCACGCGCACCAACCATCCCTACATGATCTTCGACCGCTCCGGAAAGCTGGAATGGGCGTGGGGACAGGAGATCTTTGAGGACGCGCACGGGATCTGCATCGCTCCTGACGATAACGTCTTTCTGGTCGACCGGAGTCCGCAAGTGGTGTTCAAGTTCACCAACGACGGCCGGCACCTGCTGAGCATGGGCAAGCGCAACAAGCCCTCAGACACCGGCTACACGGACGAAAACCGAAAGGTTACGCACGCCGGACCGCCGTTCCACCACCCTACCGATGTGGCGATCTCGGCCAACGGCGACTTCTACGTTTCGGACGGTTATCGCAACTGTCGCGTGCACAAGTACTCGGCCGACGGCAATCTGCTGTTCTCCTGGGGCGAGCCCGGCGAGGGCCCCGGACAGTTCAACCTCGTCCATAGTGTCTGGGAGCACAGGGGCAAGGTTTACGTCGCCGACCGCCAGAACAACCGCATTCAGATCTTCACGCCGGAAGGTCAGTATGTGGACATGTGGACCGGCTACGACCAGCCCTGCAAGATCTACGTCGACAAGGACGACATCATGTACATCGCCGAGCTGGGCGCGCGCGTCAGCGTCGTCGACCTGGACGGCAATATTCTGTCGCGCTGGGGCGGCGAGCGCAGCCACAAGCCCGGCGAGTTCTGGGCGCCGCACGGGATCTGGGTCGATTCGCAGGGTGACATGTACGTGGCCGAGGTCCTGGAGGGCGCCCGGCTGCAAAAGTTCACGCGCAAGCGGTAGCGGAGAGCCGCGATTGAACCGCTCGCCCTGAGGTCGTCGAAGGGCGAAGCCCGTGCCGCTCGTGGTTCGGCTGGCTCGCCACGAGCGGCAACGGCAAATGCGCTCTCAGATTTCGTCTAGACGTGGCCCGGCGGCCAGGTCTGCATCACCTGACGTAGGATGCCGAACTCGCCAAGGTGATACGAGCTGTGACCGATATCGAGCAGCGCCTCGCGCAAAGCCGTGTGTCCGGGGGTGTGCGGCATCGGCGCCGTGAGGTCGACGCTCGGATCGGCAAGCAGCGCCAGAAACGCCTCCCGGTCGGCGCGGAATCGCTCGATGCTGGACTTCCAGGCCGCCTCATCGGCGCTTGCGCCCTGGGGCGGCCAGTAGGCTGCAGGGTGCGGCTGCGGGGTGTAGTTCGGGTTGCGGCTGTAGTCGAGAAGGTCCCACTGACTGAGCCGCAGATGCTCGAGCAGGAACCAGGGCGAGTAGTCGACATTCGGCGGATTAACGTTCATGAACTCGACGGGGAAATCCGCGACCGCCTGCTCGAAGCGGCGTTCCAGTGTTCCACGGAACGAGTTCAGGATCTGCTCACGGACGAGGTCATCGGTGCTCATCGAGGTCTCCTCTCCTTTACCGGCCGGCGAATAGGGCCGCCGGCAGGCGTACCAATCGTAAGAGGATCTGTGGTGTGAAAGCGATATGCGTGCATGAGGCCGGCGGACCAGAGGTCCTGCGCTACGAGGATGTGGCGGATCCTACGCCGAGGCCGGGTCAGGTGCTCATCCGGGTCGCCGCTGCGGGAATAAACTTCTCCGACACCGGCGGGCGCCGCCGGACTGAGGGACCGCTCCCCTACATACCCGGCACCGAAGCGGCCGGGACCGTACTCGCACTGGGCGAGGGCGTGACGCAGTTCAGAGTCGGAGACATCGTCGCCTGCCAGTACCAACCGCCTGCAGGGTGCTACGCCGAACTCGCGGCGATCAACGTCAGTGGCACCGTCAAAGTACCCTCCGGAGTTTCGCCCGAGGATGCAGCCGCATCGCTGCTCCAAGGACGGACTGCCTATGCCATGGCGTTCCAGGCCTATCAGACGAAGGCCGGCGACCGCATCCTCATTCACGCGGCCGCGGGCGGTGTTGGACTGCTGATGACGCAGATGGCGAAGCACGCGGGTGCGTATGTCTTCGCGACGGTCGGCAGCGACGAGAAGGTAGGCGCTGCCAAGGAGGCGGGCGCCGATCGTGTCATCAATTACTCGACCGAGGACTTCGCCGGTGTCATTAACCGCGACACAAACGGCGAGGGTGTGAACGCGATCTTCGACTCAGTCGGCAAGTCGACGTTCCTGAAGAATTTCGACTGCCTGGCGTCGCGCGGCTATGTCGTTTCATACGGCCAGGCCAGCGGGCCGATACCGCCGCTGGACACGGGCCTGCTGGCGCGCTCCGGCGGGTACGTAACGCGTACGAATGCGCGCCGCTACACAGACGGTGAGGAGGGTTGGCGCTTCCAGGTCGACCAGGTTTTTGGGATGATTAGCTCGGGGGCGCTCAACGTGCGGGCAACGCGCTACCCTCTTGCCCGCGCCGCCGACGCGCACCGCGACCTCGAGGAGCGCCGGTCAATTGGAAAGCTACTGTTGATCCCGTGAAAGGCTCAGGTCATGCCGTATCTACAACATGGCGAAGCATCGATCTATTACGAGGAGTACGGCTCAGGCTACCCGGTCCTGCTTTTCGCACCGGGATCGCTGAACTCCACAATCGACGCCTGGCACCGAGCGCGGTGGGATCCAACCAAGGAATTGGCGTCTGAGTATCGCGTGATCGCCATGGACCAGCGCAACGCGGGCCATTCGCGCGCGCGGATCACAGCCTCCGACAACTGGGACACATTCCTCAGCGATCACATCGCTCTGCTTGATCACCTTGATATCCAGCGGACGCATATCATGGGCGCCTGCATCGGCGTGTCATTTGCCCTGCGACTGATCGAGGAACAACCGTCGCGCGTGTCCGCGACCGTCATGCAGCAACCTATCGGCGCCAACGCGCCCAGGACGGTGAGCAGCGGATTCGAATCATGGCGCGCGCAACTCACGGATCACCCTGAGGCGACTGACGAGGTTCTCAAGCAATATCACGACAACCTCTATAGTCCACTGTTCGTCTACAGCGTCACACGCGATTTCGTGCAGTCGTGCGACACACCGATGCTAATCCTGCCCGGCAACGACCAGGCGCACCCTTTTGAGATCGCCAAGGAGCTATCGGACCTGGCTCCGAACTCGGAGTTCATTGCCGAGTGGCGGGAAGGACCCGCCTTCGATGCTGCCTTCCAGCGGGTGCGCACATTTCTTCGCGAACACACTCCGGTCACCGCTGCCGGCTGAGATTGGGAGAGGTCCATGCCAGATCCGATGCAATTAGAACGCGAAGCCGAAGCGGCGAACGTCGACGGACACGAGCATAGCTTCGCCGCAGGCTCACATAGCGTCCGCGGCGAGACTGATGCAGCCCGCAGGCGGCTCGGGCTGGCGGCCCAGTTCTACAGCCTTTCAGCGCGCAACTACGCGGAGGCGGCGGTCGAGCACCTCACCCGATCCAGAGATGCTGAACCGGAGGAGCGGGTCCGAGAACGAGAGCTGGCCGGCAAAGACTGCGGGAACGCGGCCGCCGAGCATTGGTATTCGGGCCGCTCCTACGCCGATGCGGAGCAATTCGAGCCGGCCGCGGAGGAAATGGAGGGCGCGGCAGGCTCCTATGTCGCCGAGGCGAAGCTGCGGGAGGAGAATGGCAGCCCCGAGAACGGATACACGCTGCGCAGAATGGCGAATTTCCGCTATCTCGATGCCGCGCGCTACTTCATGCAGGCCGTAGCTGAGGAGCGAGCGCGGGCCGCAGAGCTGGCGGCCGAGGGCCGCGTCCAAGCAGCAGCCGAGGCGCGAAGCCGGGCCGCTGCGCTCGAGACGAGGGCTCAGGCCGCCACTGCCAGGGCCGGCGACGAAGCGCCCAAGTATCACCAGGGCTATCAAGAGGCATATCTCTGACTTGAGCTTGCCTCTTGCAGCGCGAACACGGCCTCACCTCGGCGACTCGCGCTGTTCGGCTTCGGCGATGATCTCCTCAGCTTCCAGTACAGCCGTCGCCTCTGACGCGGCCGCCGCACTCGCGGTCTCGTCGAGAAAGGCAAGAATGGCGGTGAGTTCCAGGCCGGCGCCGATGGTGGCACTTTGCACGCTGAAATCGACGATTCGGCAGCCCTGATGGTCGGATAGCCAGTGATTGAGACGTGCTGCAAGGACCCTGGCAGCCTCCTCGGCGCTGCCCGCGCTCGCGCCTACACCGTCAAAACGAACCTCGGATGCGCGTAGCTCGCTCATCAATCACCACTTCTTGGGGCGACTGCCCTTGAGCGTAGCATCTCGTTCATGCGGGCCAGGTTACACGGCCCGGTACCGGCCACCGATCTGGATAGACGATACACGCACCCGGTGAACGCCGGCGCGCTCGGAATCCAATCTGGTCTTCCCAGATCGTCTGGAGGGGCACATTTGTTAAACCCGAATGGGCCATTCCGGGGTACTCTAGTGTGTGAGACTTGGAGCAAATGAGCCTACCGTTCGCCCCGAGAACGCTCCGATTTGGCCCGAGTTATTGGGAATCGCCGATTTTCCGGCTAATCGCCATTGCTCTGACGATTGCCGGTCCCCTCATTGCCGCGCAGCGTCCCCCTCGGGCCATTCTCGTGCTGTGCGGCGCCTATCTCGCCGTAATCCTGGGCATCTGGCTCTCGACCTGGCGGTTGGAACAAGACGGGCTGATCTACCTCGCGCTCGTCGTCGACGCCACCTACGTCAGCCTCGTCCGCATGCTTTTACCGGACGCCGCCGTACCCCTCTGGCTCCTCTACCTACTGCCGATCGCTATCGGGTCGACAGCGGGGCGGTCGCCAGGCACCGCGGCGGCTTTGTTCAGCCTGACCGGCCTGCTCGTAACAGCCTGGCTGCCTATACACAGGCTGCCGCTACAGTTGCTCTGGCAGATCGGCGTTCTGGCTACCGGGCTCACCGCCGTGAGCGCCCTTTCACCCGCATGGATGCCGGAACTCCGCGAGAAGCGATTTTGGCCGGAGATTATCTCGGCCGCCCGCGGGCTCAGCAGCGTTGAAGGTCCAGACGAGGTGGGAGCGAGAATCGTTGAGCGGGCGAGGCGGCTCACACGCGCCGACAGGGCCTGGATCTGGTGGAGCGACAGTGATTCCCGCCTGCGAAGCGGCCCAGCATCCGGCTTGCAGCCCGGGGACAGTCAGACGCCGGAGTCGATTGATGAGTTCACGCTCGAGCGGCTCGCCCGCGGCTCACTGCCGATAGAGGAGGCGTTCGACATCTCAATCGATGGAGCGGCGGAGGTCGTGTCACTCAACTACGAAGGTGGCACGGCGATTCTCGGCGTTGGCTGGGAGCGGCGGCATGGACGGCGTGGTGCTTGGCGCCCCCGGCTACATGCCTTTACCCCTTGGGCTGAGGACGCGCTCGGCCAATCCAGCACTTGGGAACAGCGGCGGGTGCGTGAGCTGCGCGGTCGGGTCTTGAGGCAGGCGGCCTACGAGTGGGGGACAACCCAAAATCCGATGCGGGCGCAGGAGGCAGCTATCCGTGCCGTCCAGCAGGCGCTTCATGCATCGGCCGCCGTCCTGGACCGAGCGTCAGGACGAGCGCTTGCCGGTGATTCGACCGTTGCCGCCCAGATTGATCCAGTCGTCACAGGCTGGCTCTCGACGGCGCCGGAGCGCAGTAGCTTCCAAGCGCAGGCGCTCGACGGCACGTCGTTGACTCTGACGACCGTTCGCGGTGGGCTGGCGATCGCGCTGTCGCGCGCGGACACCTCGCTCGACAACTCTGAACTCGACTGGCTCGAGGAACTCGCCGCCGGATTGGGGGCCACACTCGACCGGTGCGCAATCTACGCTGCGATCGAAGCTGAAGCCGAGCGCCTGCGTGCTGCAGTCGACGCAATGCCGGCTCCGATCGCACTCTGGGACGCCGCGGGACGCCTGCTTCTAGCAAATCATGCGTACAGTAGCCTGAGCCTCGGCGCCTCACCACCCGTAGCGCTACCGCTCCGCGACGTGACGGAACTTGAGACGTCAGCGGGCGAACCAGCGCGCACGTTTGTCACGACTGCGCTTCCGGTCATGGGTGGCCGGTATCTGCTGGCGCACCACCGTGAGGTCACGCGGGAACGGGAGGCGTTGCGAGCAAAGGACGAGCTGATCGCAATGGTTGGCCACGAGCTCAAGAGCCCGTTGACCTCGATACGCGGCTACAGCCAGATGATGACGCGCCAGCTCCGGATCGTGCAGTCACAGGTCGTGCAACTTGATGCGCTGATCAGTGACTTCGTCGAGGCGTCGCAACGAGAGGGTGGGCAGTTGTCGATCGCGCGCGAGCGGATAGCCCTCGCGGACATCGCCCGCGAGGCAAGTGAGCGCTTCCGTGGCGCGCACGAGGGCCGAACGCTCCGGCTTAATCTCGACCAGGGCGCAGTTGTCGAGGGCGACTCGACGCGCCTTGGTCAGGTGGTCGATAACCTGCTCGGCAACGCTGCCAAATACTCGCCCACTGAGCATCCCATCACGCTCTCCGTCGAGCGTCAGGACGGCCTGGTGGTGCTCTCGGTCCATGATGAAGGAATCGGCATCGCGCCGGAGCACCTCCGGGCGGTCTTCGACCGCTTCTATCGCCTGCCTGCGTCCGCCGAGCATGTTAAAGGGCTCGGGTTGGGACTCTCCATCGTGCGCGACCTCGTAGCCGCGCACGGCGGCCGAGTTTGGGCCGAGAGCGAGGGTGAAGGCAAAGGCAGCACCTTTTACGTCTCGCTGCCGGAGGCAAGTACGCCCGAGGCGGAGGAGCTGAACGAGGCCGCCATGAGCGAACCGGGGTAGTCGCGGTTCCATTCCCCACGCGGCCGCGAAGAAGCAACCTCTTTTCACGCTCAGGCGATGTGGGTCCGTCCGATACAATAGACCCCAGTGTCCGCGGGCTTGATGAGATTGCTGGTGCGCGGAAGCGGAGACGAGGATGGACTCTGCCCTCTACGAGCTCTTCTATACCCTGGAGGACACCCACTGGTGGTTCCAGGGTCGTAAGGAGATCGTCCTGGCCCTCGTCAAGCGCTACTGCACAGATGAACGGCCGCGCATCCTCGATGTCGGTTGCGGCACAGGCGGCATGTCATCACATTTCGCGGCAATCGGCAGGAGCATCGGGCTGGACACGGCGCCGGAGGCCGCTGACTTCTGCTCGCGACGCGGGCTGGATATGGTGCTCGGCTCCGGCTCCTCGCTCCCTATCCGCGATTCGAGTTTTGATGTCGTCTCGGCGCTTGATGTCATTGAACACATCGAAGACGATTCGGCGGTGCTGCGCGAAATGCACCGAGTCTGCCGTCCCGGCGGCCTGCTTCTGGTAACAGTGCCGGCTTTCCGCTTCCTATGGAGCAAGCACGACGATCTCAACCACCACAAACGGCGATACATTCGCAGGCAACTAAACGAAACGGTGCGTGAGGCCGGCTTTCAGCCGCTGACATTGAGCTATTACAATACGTTTCTGCTGCCGGCCGCCGTGCTGCGGAAGTTTGTCCTCCGATTTGACAACAACGGCGCCGCCTGCCACCTCGAGCGGGTCCCCAAGCCGGTGAATAGTCTCTTCCGCCAGATCCTCACGTTGGAGCGGCCACTCGTCTCACGAGTGGATCTCCCGCTCGGCGCCTCCCTTATCTGCGCTGCGAGAAACATATAGAACGCGGCAGCGGTGTCGCGTCCGGCCTCGCGTCATGCACTCAGCCACAAGCGAAATTGCCTTATGACTAGCTCGTCGCCGGCGCGCCGAAACAGGCGCTGGGGTTGCCACCCGCCTGGGTGATGACGGCAAACGCCGCAGCCTGGCCCAGTGAGCTGACCGCTGCCGTATAGAGGTCACAGGCCAGCGAGGGTCTCGAGCGGACGGCGGCGGCGATGATCGTGGCAGCGTCCTTCGGATCTGCTGCCAGCATGCCCTGTAGAACGGCAGCCGCCGAGTCCGGACTCGTGGCGGCTGTTGCCGAGAATGCACCCTGGACGACGGAAGAAAGCAGGCCGGCGTTACCGCCGTTGTCCAGTACGGCGGTGACGACGCCCGCGCCGCTCGCGGCCAGATTGCTTAAGCCCCCGCCTGAGTTATCGACGGCGTTGTTTGCTGCGAGCGCGGGGTCACTGCCGTTTGCGATCGCGTTGTCAACCGCGCCTGCTGAACTGGACACTGTGCTGGAGTCGAATCCCGCGGTGCTCTGCGCCCGCACGCCCATAGAGCCCGGCAGCCTGGACACGAGAAGCAGCGCGCCGGTTACGGCGAAGGCAACCATCCATGCGCGGCTGCGTTTCCAGGTGACGATCACACTGAACCTCCTCATTGCGAGCATGGCGCCTCGCAGAATCACGATACGGCGGTGATCCTATTATCGCGAGCAATATTATGACGAAATGCTTGACCGTCCATACGAAGTTGCCGCCGGCTGCGACATCGGCGGGCGCATGTAAAGCGAATTAGTTCGATTGCCGCCCGTCGTGCTGCGCCAAATATGTACCGGCCTCCCCAAAGTATGTGGGCGTCCTCAGGAGCACCTGACTGCCATTCACCTGGATACTGCTGTGGGGCAGGAACTGTATTGTCAGTGGCGGCAATATTCCGTCCGCGGTCGCGCGGTCCTGGAGGCGGATGCCGGCGGCTGCCATCGTGGCAGTGATCTGGTTCAGACCAGAAGCGCTTACCACCGCGACGCAGTCACCCTTCTGCGCCGCAATCCAGGCGCTGGTGACCGGGCGAACGATGCGGGATCTGCCGTCCGGGATCATCACCGCTCCATTGGGGAGCACGAAGTTATAGCCCTCAAAGAAGATGCTGTATTCTCCCCAGTTCAGGCGGGACCCGCCTGCCGGCTGAAGGGCAAGCGAAACCGTGACTTCATTCTCTGCGCGGTCGAACGTAACGCTCTCACGTACGAACCGCAGAGCGCCGCTGCCCCCGAGCATCGAGTAGTCAGCAGTGACGAATTGGCCCAATCGGGCAGTAGACGGCCCTGTGAGTTGGGAGCTGCTGAACCACGCAGTGCTCATCGGTACGGATGAGATGAGATCACGCTGGACACCATCGACGGTGATCGTCGAGCCGCTTAAAGAGATCTTGGCGAGAGCAGATTTACCAGTGTTTATGTCGAGGAAGAGAGGATTGCTTGCTTCCGGCATGATCTCTTCAATACCGCAGGCCTGTGGGGCCGAAGAGACCGGTGCTTGGAGCACGAGGGACCGCGCCATGAAGGCGCAGACAAGCACAAGCACCAGCAAAGCCGCGACGGTGATCAGCCGGTGAGCGATATTCCGATTCATTTGCACTGGACGGTACCCGCCGACGAGCTCCGGCGCACAGTCACGGTCGAGACCCCGCCTGCCATATTTGGAAGTCGACGTCTGATGCGGAAGGCCGAGAGAGGAAATTGTCCACCGAGCCAGAAAAACCGTCCGCTGTAATAAAAACCGACCCATTCGCTGCACGTGCCTGGGCGTGAGGGATGAACTGCAGCGTAATCGCCGGCGTCGGACCACTCACGCCCGGCGCCAGGTCGAACGCAATGTTGCTGAATCTAAAGGACGTGGAGACGCTAACTAGATCGGGAGAAGAAACGACGATTACACAATCCGAGCGCTGGAGTACAGCCCAGGGCTTGCTGAGGCCGAGCGTCTCACGTGAACCGACGCCGTCGTTTGTCTCTTGGCGTCCATCGGGGAGGAGAACGTCGTATCCATCGAAGATAAATGCCGGCTCTGCAAACGAGAATATGGAGCCGGGATGGGGACGCGACCCCAGCGCCACGCGCAGTTGGTTCTCCTGTGGATCCACGGAAACTCTCAAATCCGCGGTGCCGGCGCCGTCTTGGCGCGCGTAGAGCAATTCCAACCCGTCGTCGCGCGGTAGCTCAGTCCGGGCAGCCCATCGAAGATCTGCGGGCGCGAACCAACCAGATGCGGAGCTGTTGTTTCCTAGGAAGTCCTTCCGTACTCCGTCGATCGCCAGGCCCGAGCCATAGAGTGAGACGGTCCCGACTCTCCATTCACCGTAGTTGAGATTGAGATAGAGATTGTCATCGGACCGAGGTTCCACTCTGCTTACTCGGCACAGTTCAGGCGGGCGCTGTGGCCGGCTAAGTATCACGAGGGGATTGGCGAGCAGCGTGATTGCCAGCACTGCCGCGATAGGCGCCATACGGAGGGCAGCACCGCGGGTGGCATGGGCAGTGGTGCTCGCCAAGCGCGCGATCCGCATACTCACCGTCCCAACCGGTAAATGACTATCTGATCGCCCGAAAACGGGTAGCCCAAAGGCACAATGTGAACCGGGACGTACCTCATTTGGTCGCCCTCCTGGTCCACAATCCGTTCGTACCTGCTATCTGGGTCGAAGTGCCGAGAAATGGGTTCCTGCTGGATCACGAAGTCGCTCGGGTATGCCGCGAGGTCCAGCGCATCGATGATCTGAAGGTGTGGTTTCTCCTCAAGAATCGTGTCGCGCAGTAACGGCTGACCGATGGCACTCGCGACCGGACCTGCCGCGAAAACCCGAACCGTATGTATCGATCCGGGTGCCGCCCCGGCCAAGTCCTTCCGCAGCCAGTTTTCGACGCCATCCACGTTGAATGTGTGTGGGCCTACCTGAGGAGACGCGTAGTCCTGCCGCCGAGACCAGATCGCGAGAGCTTGGGTAGTTCTGACCTTTTCGCCCACTTCCGGACCTTGAGGGAGCCAGCCAATGTCGAACAACGTAGCAGCGCCCATAGAGAACCCTACGGCAAGGACCGCGACGGAAGTGGCAATGGAGAGCTGCCGCCACTGCCTGCCTGCATCGGCGAGTGCCTGCATTCCTGCCGCCGTAACCAGCCCAATCGCCGGCAAGGCAGCCATCCAATAGCGCGGTTCCTTGTTCGGGGAAAACGTCGCGGCAAGATAAGATGCGACGATCCAGGTTACGAGCAGTCCCCGTCCCCGCCGCCCGCGCACGAAATAGACGAGTCCAGCACCGATCGCCAAGCTTTCGGGGAGTAAACCTGTCATCTGCCAGAGGCCGCGCGCGAAGTACAGGAGCGCGTCGAAAGAATACCCTTGAGGAGTTCCTTCGATGATGCTTGCTTGAGCGTTGATCCGCTGATAGGGGCCCAAAATGAAGGAGAGGCGTGGCAAAAACCACGGAATCAACAGCAAGGCTGCGACGATTGCGGCGTCAAACCCATTCCTCAGGGCGGCCAGGTCCCTCTTCACCGTCGCAGGTAGATTCGCTGCCGGCTGCGTGCGCCCGAGCCACCTTTTGTTCTCATCACGAGCCAGCCCCGGCAGGGCCAGAGCAACTCGGAAAATCAGTGGCAGCACGACGAATAGGAGCGGGCCGGCGATGCCCTCGAGGTACGTGTATCTTGTGTAGCATCCAGCTACCAGGACGAGCGCAAGTAGAAGCGTCCAGCGCTGAATCCTAAAGCCCTCACTCTTCACGAGCAGAAGTACCGCCAGGACGGTCATTGAGGTCGCCGGCAGGTCAAGCATGAAGATCGTGGCCTGCCCGTAAATGATCGGATAGATCGTGAAGAGTGCAGCGGCAAGGAGAGCTGTCCACTGACCAAAAAGCGAACGTACCAATTGGTAGATGGAGACGAGCGCCGCCACAAGGAATGCACTGTTCACACCCGCACTCACCAGCCGCGGGTCATAATTGGACAGCAGATTGAACGGCGCTGCGATAACTGAGGGGAACCAGGGATAGAAGTGGTTGGGCTCCAGAAGAGGCCCGTTGGCCGGATCACGCAGGAAACGAACGCTGTCGAGGAAATGAACAGTCGGATCGTAGTAGGGACTCTGCTGACTAATCAGGGCATAGACGAAGAGAAAGAGCACTGTCCCGCAGACCAGCAGGGTGATCGCCACGGAGGCGGGGTGCTTTGGCGCAATGGCCCGGAGCATCGACAGCGACAGACGTACCGGCAGGCCGCGGACTAATGACGCCTCGCCAAATGCGGAATCTGCGGTCACTTGTCTCCTACTCCGCTGCAAGCCCGGGTAGAACGGGCTGATGCTAGCACCTAATGGATTCGCAGACCGCAATAGTCATAACAATGAAAGCGGAACACTGCGCGAATGGCGGGCGGGTTCCCCGCCTTGACCCCTGCCAAAAGGGGTCCGTATGCTCCGATCTGGGGATGAGCGCGCTGTAGAGGCACCGCGGGAGGCATTCTAGATGGAGCTTGACCTATTCGGTCGCCGGCGCTCGCAGGCGGAGCAGGCAGCGGTGAGCGCGGGCCGTCTCCCGCCCGGCCAGCGCCTTACGGAGGGCTGGCCGGTCCTCACATACGGCTCGATTCCGCGTATCGACCTGAAAAGCTGGTCGCTGCGCTTGATCGGGCTTGTCGAGGAAGAAGTGTCTTTCACCTGGGAGGAGTTCAACTCGCTGCCAAAGACGACAGTTCATTGCGATATTCACTGCGTCACCACCTGGAGCCGGCTGGATAACGACTTCACAGGGGTTCCCGTCTCCGAGGTTCTCTCTCGCGCGCGACTCAAGCCGGAGGCCAAAGCCGTGATGGTGCATTCGTACGGCGGCTACACGACGAACTTGAGCCTCGCGGAAATAAGCGGTCCCGACTGCATGTTCGCGTTCAACCACGATGGACAGCCGCTGACCGCCGAACACGGTGGGCCGCTACGGCTTCTGGTTCCCAGTCTCTATTTCTGGAAGAGCGCCAAATGGGTACGCGGCCTGGAGTTTACGGCGCAGGAGAAACCCGGGTTCTGGGAGACATACGGTTACCATATGCACGGCGACCCGTGGAAGGAGGAGCGCTACTCCTAGCGCTCAGCGAACCAGTAACATGACGAGCACCACCGTTCCGACAAGCATCAGCGATCCGGTCAACGCCGCGATTCTCGCGGTGTCTGAAGACCAACTCGCCGGCTTCCAACGTGATCCGTTTGGCGCCATCGCCCAGCGCTCTGAGCTTCCGGTTGAAACAGTCATCGAGCGCATTCGCGCCATGCTGGAGGCCGGCACCATCCGCCGGGTCCGTCAGACGCTGATGGCCACGAACCTGGCGCCCGGCGCGCTCGCGGCCTGGAAGGTCTCGCTGGAGCGCCTGATCGAGGCCTTCGACTTCATGTTCGAGCAGGACCCCTTCTCCGGACACGTCGTCATTCGCTCCACGGACGGCGACACGCCGGGCGCCGGTTTTCGGCTCTGGACAACGCTCAAGGTTCCGCAGGGCTTTTCGCTCGAACGGCATGCCCAGTACCTGGCAGAACGCGTCGGCGCTGAAGGCTTCCGCCTGATGCCGGCGCGATGCCTGTTCGCGCTCGGCGTGGGCCACGTCCGCCGCCGCGGCATGGAGCCCGGCAGCCGCTCCGATGCGCCGGCCGAGATCCGCACCGTCGAGCTGGTCGAGCTGAGCCCAGTCGAATGGCAGGTGCTAACGTCGCTCAAGCGCGAATTCTCGCCTGACGAGATCGCGCGCGACCTCTGGGCCGCGCGCGCAGAAGAGGCCGGCGTAACGCTGGAACGCTTCCTCGACGTTGCGGAGGAACTGGGCCGGCGGCGGGTAATCGGCCGCTTTTCCACCTTCCTCGAACACGTCAAGCCCTTGGCCGACGGCGACCGCGTGACCCGCTACAATGCGCTCTTCCACTGGGCCGTGCCGGCGGGGCAAGAAATGGAGGCAGGCCAAGAGGTGGGCCGGCACGAAATCATGACTCACGCCTACTGGCGCGAGGCTGGCCCGGAGTTCAACAACGTGAATGTCATGGGCGTCGCGCACGCGCTTGATAAGGATTTATTGCTCGCCCACAAGCGCGCGATCGACGCGCACTTGCAGGAGGCCGGCATTCCTGTCTCTTACACCAACGTCTTCTGGGGCGGGCGCAGCGAGATCAAGCCCTCCGAGATCTCCCCGATTGAATACGAGCGTTGGTGCCGCGCGCAGGGCATCGACCCAGACGCAATGCGCGAGGAAAGCTCGTTCATCCTTCGACAAGAGCAGGACGAGCGGGCCGAGAGCGATTCGAGTTAATCCGTGCCGCTGTTGCCGAGGCCAAGGGCGGCCTGCGCCGCAGCGAGGCGGGCAATCGGCAGCCGATAGGGCGAACAGCTCACATAGTTCAGTCCGACCGAATCGCAGAAGTGAATACTGTTCGGATCGCCGCCATGTTCGCCACAGACGCCGAGCGACATTCCTGGGCGTGTCCGGCGCCCTTCCTCGACAGCGATCCGAATCAACCTGCCGACGCCGAGCCGATCGAGCTCGCTGAAGGGATTCTTGGTGAGAATCCCGCGCTGCAGATAATTCCTCAGGAATTTGCCCTCCGCGTCATCGCGGCTGTAGGCAAAGGTCATCTGCGTCAGATCGTTGGAACCGAAGCTGAAGAATTCAGCCTCGCGCGCGATGTCGCCGGCAGTGAGCGCGGCGCGGGGCGTCTCGATCATTGTCCCGAAGAGGTAGTGAATCTCTCGCCTGCGCTCGTCGAGAACGCCGTGCGCGGCGGCGTCCAAACGCGGGTGCAGATAGCGCAGCTCGGCGACGTCGCTGACCAGAGGAATCATAATCTCGGGGTTGGCCCCGATCCCCTCATCGGCGAGGTCGCAGGCGGCGCGCAGAATGGCTCGGACCTGCATCTCGTAGACGGCAGGATAGGAGATGCCAAGCCGGCATCCCCGATGACCGAGCATTGGGTTGGCCTCGCGTACATCTTCGGTTTCTTTGAGCTGACGTTCGAGGTCGGCAAGCTGGGCCGGGTCGCCACCGGTCGCCCGTAGCGTGGCGACCTCCACCAGAAGCTGCTCGTGGTCGGGAAGGAATTCATGCAACGGCGCGTCGAGCAGCCGGATAATGACGGGCCGGTCGCCCATAGCGCGGAGAATGCCTCGGAAGTCTTCCGTTTGGAACTCTTCCAGGCGGGCCAAGGCGTCACGGAATCGCTTGGCGATTGGCGAATCGCGAAGAGCAGCCTGCGCGGTATGGTCGGAGCCTTCAAGCCGTTCGAGGTCGACGGCATTTTGCAGCCGCGCCCACTCGGGCGCGCTCAGCAGCATCTCCTGGACGTGCGGAAGGCGGTCGGTCTGGAAGAACATGTGCTCGGTGCGGCAGAGCCCTACCCCCTCCGCGCCCATCGATACGGCGACAGCCGCGTCGGTCGGATTGTCCGCGTTGGCGTAGACGCCGAGCCTGCGCGCCTCATCCGCCCAGGAGAGAAAACGCTCCAGGGCATGGTTCTGTGCCAGATCGAGATTTGCGCGCCTCACTTGGCCGGCAAAGACCTCTCCGGTCGCGCCATCGATGCTGATCGCGTCGCCCTCCTTGACAACTCGATCACCCACCGTCATGCGCCGTGCCTCAGGTTCAACGGCGAGCGTCTCGCATCCGACGATGCAGGGTTTGCCGAGGCCGCGGGTGACGACGGCCGCATGGCTGGTAATGCCGCCACGCGCTGTAAGCACGCCCTCAGCCGGAAGAATACCGTGGACGTCGTCGGGGTCCGTCTCCGGCCGGACGAGGATGACGTGTCGGCCCTGCTCGGCAAGCTGAACAGCTCGGTCCGCGTCGAAGACTGCCGCACCGGTAGCGCCACCGGGCGCTGCACCCAACCCTTTGGCAAGCAATCGTCCGTCCGTGCGCGCCGTTTCGAGATCTGCTTCTTCGAACACGGGCACTAGGAGCTGAGCGATCTCCTGCGGCTGTACGCGGTCAAGCGCCGTATTGCGGTCGATTCGGCCCTCGTCTTTGAGGTCGACGGCGATGCGCACGGCCGCGGTGGCGGTCCGCTTGGCGTTTCTCGTCTGGAGGATAAAGAGCTTACCACGCTCGACGGTGAATTCGATGTCCTGAGCGTCGTGATAGTGTTCTTCGAGCGTATGCGCCAGCGAGTCGAGCTGGCCGTAGATCTCGCGCATTCGGTCGCGCAGCTCGGCCACCTTGAGCGGTGTGCGAATGCCCGCGACGACGTCCTCGCCTTGAGCGTTGGGCAGGTACTCCCCATACAGGCCCGGCTCGCCGGTCGCGGGGTTACGTGAGAAGACGACGCCGGTACCCGAGTCCTCGCCCAGATTGCCGAAGACCATCGAGACGATACTGACAGCCGTCCCGAGGTCGTCAGGGATTCCTTCATGGGCACGGTAGTCGATTGCGCGGCGGTTGCTCCAGCTCGCGAAGACCGCCGCAATAGCGGTTTCGAGCTGTTCCCACGGGTCAGTCGGGAAGCTACTGCCCGTCTCCTTGAGGACGAGATTGCGGTAATCGGCGATAAGTCTGCGTAGGTGATCCGGCGCAAGCTGGCTGTCGCTGGAGACGCCCGCCCCACGCTTGGTGGCTTCAAGGAGCGCCTCAAACTTATCGGCATCCAACCGCAGGACCACCTTGCTATAGAGCTGGATAAACCGGCGGAACGCATCGAGCGCAAAGCGCTCGTCGCCAGTTAGGCGCGCCAGAGCAGCCGCGGTCACGTCGTTGAGGCCAAGGTTCAGGACGGTGTCCATCATGCCCGGCATTGAGAACTTGGCGCCGGAGCGCACGGAGACGAGCAGCGGATTATCGCTGCCGCCGAAGGATTTACCAGTTTGACTTTCCAGCCAGGAGAGGTGCGACTTGACGTCGGGCCAGAGGCCCTCCGGCAATTGACGACCGGCTGCGTAATACCGGCGGCACGCCTCGGTCGTGATTACAAACCCGGGTGGAACGGGCAGCCCCATACGGGCCATTTCACAGAGGTTGGCGCCTTTGCCACCAAGCAGGTCCCGCATCGAGGCGTCGCCCTCCTCGAACCGGAAGATCAGCTTTTGGCCCGTGGTAGCCATGAACACGCCTCCTCACTCACCATCCAACCGGTCTTTCGATAGCACGTACCCGTCTGCCAAGCCGTCGAAGGCCGGTTTCTCTCTATAGTATCGCCCGTGACTCGACGTCAAGCGACTTAGGGCTTGAGAACCTCCTCACTGGGCACTTCCCGCGCTTTGCGGCCGTCGCGATGGGGTGGGGACCGGCCGGCCTCATCGTTGTGAAGGAGGTCTGCAAGCTCAGCCAGCCTAGCGAGCGCCAGGCTACGTTCAGATCGATACGCAGCGCCGTCGGTCGCGCTACGCTCGGCCTCATCGTCGAGCTCAGCCACGCGACGCAGCAGGCTGTCGCGCTCGCGACGCAGGCCCTGCACACTTGCGCCGGTCCGCTGACGTTGATAGACGACCCCAGTGGCCAGCATGGCAAGCATGAGAGCGATCACGCCGATCTGCACCGGGAGACTGCTCAGATCGAGCAATGGCTGCGGTCTGGCAGGAAGCCCGCTGATATCAAACTCCAAAGCGCTCCTGGCGGCGAGGTTCGTAGCCTGAAGAGCGTCGAAGTTGCGGCCGCCGAGTTGAACGCTTGCCGGCGTCGTAAGCTGCGGGCTCGTTATCCGAATGTCCGCCGGCAGGATGACCTCGGCCAGCGCCGTCGGGTATGCGAGGGCACGGCGCAATGTCAGCCCGCGCGCGTGGTAAGGAAGGTCGTAGGTGAAGGATAGAACGCTGTCTCCCGGCAGTACCGGCGTCGTCAGAGCAAATCCGTTCGCCGTGGCTACCACATCATCAGTGGTAAATCCGTTCAACGCGGTTAGACTTCGGGCGCCGTTGAATAACGGCACCTGAAGCGTCTGCCGCTGCCCCGCCGACGCTGCGCCGATGTAGGCCGCATTGCCGCTGTTGTGCACGTGATAGCTCTCCACTACTGTCAGCAGTCCGGCTTTACTGTCAGCGCCGGCGAGGACGAACGACATACGTGCGACGCCGATCGCGCCGGCATTGTCTGTGGCCGCATAGACGCTAATATCTGCCTGCTGCGATGTTCCCGGCGACAGCGTCACGGCAGCCGAGGCATACGTGACCCCGTCGAAGACAGCGGACGCCACATACTGGAACGACGGCCCTGGCTCGAGGCCATCGAAGCGAAAGTTGCCGTCTTCACCGGCGGCTATGGTCGCAACGACGCGCTTGTTGCTGCCGCCGAATTGATAGAGCGACACCGTAATTCCTGCTACCGGCTGATTTCCCGCACTTCCGTTGACGACCCGACCAGCGACGCTCGCGGTGGCGCTTTGGGCGAGAAGTGGGTTGGCTTGGAGGGAAAAGAGCGCAGGGATGAGGAGCAGGCAGGTAAGCAGCCGCACGAAGCCGCTTGCGCGCGGTTGGCGCCGGCAGGTAGGCCGCAGCAAGTTATGGCAGAAAGGCATGATGGACCGTCGAGACTCCACTCTCAGCGTAGCGGCCGCCGCTGCCTGGGCGCACCTTCCACCCATCCCCGGGGAGCTTACCGCGCCGCTGAGGGCAAGGTTAGAGGCCCCAAGAACGTATAATGGGATCCGCATCGCCGAGTTGGAGAAGCAGACGACGTGATCGCTGAGGCCGAGCCTCAATCTCCCAAACGGAGGCGTGGCGTCCCGCGCCAGCGCCGCTTCCTGATTGCGGGTCTCGTGATCCTCGCCGGGCTCGTCTACCTTGCCGTCACTGTCACGCGCGCGTCGGCGGTCTACTACCTCACCGTGCCGGAGCTCTACGCGCGCGGGGCCGGAGCCGCGCAGCGATCGGTTCGCGTCAGTGGAGTCGTGGACGCTGGCTCGATTCAGCGAGATCCAGCCAGCTTCGTGACGCGGTTCACGGCCTCCGACTCGGGCGGCACACTGCCGGTCGTTTACAAGGGCCCGCTGCCCGACATCTTCCAGCCGGGGATTCAGGTCGTGGTCGAGGGCAAACTCGGGACGGACGGCGTCTTTCACGCAGACAATCTGCTCACCAAGTGCCCAGCGCATTTTCAGGCGGCAACGGCAACCGCCATCAGCTCACATTGAGCAACGCCTTGGCGTCCAAGAGCCAAACGCGCGTACCTGAGCGATCCGGCAGATTGTCCGGCGATCCTATTCGACGCGAATCCCAAACGCCGCTGACGGCCGTCAATGCCATTTGGAGCGTCCGGCCATGACGCCCGCCGGACCGATCGCCTTGCTGGCCGCGCTTGTCGCAGCCGTGTATGCCGTCATCAGCTCGGTGGTGGGAGCCCGGCGCGGTATACCCGAGCTGGTCCAGAGTGGCAGGCGCGCCGCGCTGGTCATGACGCTCCTCATTATCGCCGGCTCGGTCGCGCTGCTCTATGCCCTCTACACGCAGGACTTCAGCTATGCCTACGTCGCCGCGCACACAAGCCTGACCACGCCGTGGTTCTACCGCCTCTCATCCTTCTACAGCGGTCAGCAGGGGTCATTGCTCTACTGGGCGCTTATGCTTTCAGTCTTCTCGGCAGTGGTGCTGATCCAGAACCGCCGCCGTCACCATGAACTGATGCCCTATGTCACCGCGACACTAATGGCGGTTGAGACCTTCTTCCTCTTCGTTCTCGTCTTCGTGGCAAGCCCGTTCGCCCGCATTCTTCCGGCGCCTGCCGACGGTCAGGGTTTGAACCCGATCCTGCAGGATCCGGGTCTGCTGATTCACCCGCCGATGCTGCTCGCCGGCCTGATGAGCTGGACCGTCCCCTTCGCATTCGTCGTTGCAGCGCTGGCAACCGGGCGGCTCGGAGAGGAATGGATTCGTGCCACGCGGCGCTACGCGCTCGTCGCCTGGTGCATTCTCGGGATCGGCAACCTGCTCGGGGCGTGGTGGAGCTACCACGTCCTCGGTTGGGGCGGCTACTGGGGCTGGGATCCGGTGGAAAACGCGGCGATCATGCCGTGGTTTGTTGGGACTGCGTACCTGCACTCGGTCATGGTGCAGGAGCGGCGCGGGATGCTGAAGGTCTGGAACGTGGGGCTCCTGATTCTCGCATTCTCGCTATCCATCTTCGGGACCTTCGTGGTACGAAGCGGCGTCCTGACGTCGGTACACTCGTTCGCGGAGTCGTCGATCGGCCCGTTCTTCTTCGGATTCCTGGTCATCGTACTTGCGGTTTCGCTGGCCCTCGTCTACTGGCGTATGCCGCTCTTGCAAAGCGATCACGGAATCGATTCGGCGCTCTCGCGCGAAGCGGCTTTCCTACTCAACAACCTCCTCTTCCTCGGCATTGTTCTGGCGACGTTCTGGGGAACCATTCTGCCGCTGCTCACCGAGGCCTTACACGGTGCACAGTTGACGGTCGGCGCGCCGTTCTTCAATCAGGTGAATGGACCGATCGCGCTCGTGTTGGTCCTGCTGATGGGCGTAGGGCCGTTGCTCCCCTGGCGGCGGACCGACCGAGCGCGCCTCGCCCGCACCCTTGCGCCGCCCGTAGCCGGCGCCCTCGTAGCCGTAGCGTTGCTTTGGGTGGCGGGTATTCGCGACCTGCTGCCCCTCCTTGCGCTCGGCGCCTGCGCGTTCGTGCTTATGTCAATCGCTGCCGAGTTTGCGAGTGGTGTCCGCGCCCGCCTGCGCCGTAGCGAGGAGAGCATTCCAGCCGCGCTGGCACGCCTCGTCCGCCGCAACAACCGTCGCTACGGCGGCTACGTCGTCCACCTGGCAATCATCCTGATCGGCGTCGGAATCATTGGCTCGTCCTTCTACAAGACAGAGGACATGGTCGTTCTCCAGCCGGGGCAAACTGCGCGCGTACAGGGTTTCACCCTCTCATTCGCCGGCTTAAAACGAAGCGCGACCGCGGATAGCATGACCGTTGCGGCGCCTCTGACGGTTGTGCGGGACGGAACCGCCTACCCAACATTGATGCCGAGCAAGGTCACCCACCGGAACTTCGAGGATCAGCCACCGACGAGCGGCGTCGCCATCGATACAGTCCAGCTCAAGGATCTCTATGTGGTGCTGAGCGACTACACGAACGATGGTCGAGCCGATCTGCTCGTCTGGGTGAACCCAATGGTGTCGCTGATCTGGGCAGGCGGACCGTTGCTGCTCCTTGGCTTCCTCATCTGCCTGTGGCCGGAGCCGCATCCCAGCCGTCGTCCGGCTGTAACTCCGGTGACGGAGGTGGCCGTTGAAGCCTAGCTGGTCGATCCTGGTCTACAGCATCGCCCTGACGCTGCTGCTTTTGGCGAGGGCCGTACCAGCAGCGCAGGCGGACGCCCCACCGTCTACGGCGCAGCGCGAACTGGCAATCGAGCGGACGCTTGCCTGTCCACAATGCACTGACCTACCCCTCGACGTCTGCGACCAGGACATCTGCAATGACATGCGCGCCGTCATCCACCAGAAGGTCCTGGCCGGTGAGTCCGATGCCGCGATCCGGCAGTACTTCGTCGGCCGCTACGGTGGGCGCGTGCTGCTGGCGCCGCCGAAGAGCTCCTTCAACCTGCTGGCGTGGGCCTTTCCATTCGTAGCGCTCGCGCTGGCAGGATTGTTCGTTGTCGCGTTCATCCGAGTCGCATCGCGCCGGCCTCGCCCGCGCACCAGCCCGGCTGCGACAGCTTCATGGCAACGGTATCGGTCGCAGGTCGAGCGGGATCTGCAGGAACTGGAATAGCCGCCCAAATGGCAGAGGTGCTCGGCTTCGCGCTCGTGGCTTTGCTGGCCTCATACGTAGTCTGGCCGCTGCTGACGCGACGGTCCTCATGGACCGCAGGCGGGCGCGACGGCGACCAAATATCCGACCTGCTCGCCCGCCGTGACACGCTCTACCGCCAGATCGCCGACCTCGACTTCGACCACCGTGTCGGCAAGGTCGACGATGTGGATTTCGAGCAGCAGCGCAGCGACTTTCTGGACGAGGCGGCTTTCGTTCTGCAGCAGATCGATGACGCGTCGAACGTGCCGCAGCCAGCCGCTCCGACCCGTCTCGAACTAGAGATAGAGGAAGAGATTCGCCGCCTGCGAGCGCGGAGCCGCTCAAAGTGACAAGCGCGAAACCGGCTCAAGGCCGGGTCCACGATGAGGGATCGCGGCAGGCCGAGCCCGCTGCCCTCTCCCCAGCTATTCATGTTCCCGCTATCAGATGTCGCGCGCTGACAAAGGCCTACGGCAGCCGGCTCGCGCTGCGCGGTCTGAGTCTCGACGTCGAGGCGGGTGAGCGCGTCGCAGTGCTTGGACCCAACGGCGCCGGCAAGTCGACGCTCCTACGCCTGCTGGCCCTCCTGACCCGGCCGACATCCGGCAGTCTAGAGATTGGCGGTTTTACGCCATCCGGAGGTGGTAATGAAGTTAGAAGGCGTCTCGGTGTCGTTATGCACGAGAGTCTGCTCTACTCCGATCTCACCGTCGCGGAGAACCTTGATTTCTTCGCTCGCCTCTACGGCGTTTCTCGGTTCAGCGAGCGTCGTGCCGAGCTGCTTGCCCGCTTAGATCTGGATCGGCTGGCGGATCTGCGCGTGCGTCAGCTCTCGCGTGGACAGCGCCAGCGCGCCTCGCTCGCCCGCGCCCTTGTCAATGAGCCATCCATCCTGCTGCTGGACGAGCCGGATACCGGTCAGGATCCCACCTCGCTCGCTCGGATCGAACGCGTGCTGACATCCGACACGCGGCGAACCATAATCTTCACGACCCATCATGCGCAGCATGCGATCGCCGTGGCCACACGCGTCATTCTCCTCTCGAACGGCGACGGCTACGACCTCGGGCCCGCATGGGCGCTGTGTCCGGCCGACATCCAGCAGGCTTTGCTCGAAGCGGGCGCGTGAGTTCCGGGTGGGAACGGTGAGTGTTTACTGGACGATTCTCGCCAAGGACCTGCGCCTAGAGCTGCGCAGCCGGCAGACTCTGGTGTCCGCCCTGGTCTTCTCGATATTGGTCCTGGTCATCTTCCAATTCTCGTTTGACCTGCGCGCCGCCGACCTGGGCACGCTTGCTCCCGGTGTCCTCTGGGCAACATTCATTTTCAACGGCGTGCTGCTTCTCGGCCGCATCTTCAATGCGGAACGCGAGCATTCGACCATCGAGGCGTTGGCACTGGCGCCGATCGACCGCGGTTTAATCTTTGCCGCGAAGTGGACCTTGGCGGTCGTCCTTATGCTGATCACTGAGCTGGCAGTGCTGATTACATTCGGCGCCATGTTCGACATGGCCGCCTTCTCGCCGTTGATGCTGCTGGATCTGATTCTTGCAAGCGCCGGTTTCGCAGCCGCCGGCACGTCTCTGTCGGTCGTAGCGTTCAACTCCCGCGCGCGAGAAGTGCTGCTGCCTATCCTGCTCCTGCCGCTGACCGTACCAGTCGTGATCGGCGCCGTCCGGGTGACTTCGCTCACTTTGAGTCACGCGCCGGTCAGCGAGTCCGTTCCCTGGCTGAACCTTCTGGGTGCCTTCGACGTTCTCTTCGGAGCGGTCTGCTACTATACCTTTGGCGCGCTACTCGAAGAGTAGCCGTTCCTTGCGCGGCCATGAGGAATCGTGTCCCTCCTCCAGAATCTGATGCTCAAGCGGTTCACGGCAGACTCTTATCCGACGCGCTGGACTACGGCGCTGGCGGCGGTCACGCTGTCGCTGGGCCTGCTGACTATCGGCGGGGCATTTCTGTACGCGCCTACCGACGCGATACAGGGAGACGTGCAACGAATCTTCTACATCCATGCGCCGATGGCTATCTGCTGCTATCTCGCCGGCGCCGTCGTGGCCCTTGCCGGTTTGCTTTATTTGGCGACGCGCAATCTCTTTTGGGACGTGATCGCGCGCTGTTCAGCGGAGATCGCGGTCCTCTTTACGACGCTCGTCTTGATCACCGGCTCGCTCTGGGGTAAGCCAGTCTGGGGAACCTGGTGGGCCTGGGATGCGCGCCTGACGACGACGCTCATCCTTTGGTTCATCTACGTCGGCTACTTGATGCTGCGCTCATACCTGGGGGAGGCGGAACGGGCCGCGCGGTACTCCGTCCTGGTCGGTGTGCTCGGCGCACTCGATATTCCGCTGGTTCACGTCTCGGTTGAATGGTGGCGGACGCTCCACCCTGAGGGGATCATCGATAGTGCCACCGGATCGCCTGCGCTTCCCGGTTCCATGCTCGCCGTCTTCCTGCTGGGCTGCCTGACGATGCTTTGCATGTATATGCTACTGATGCTCGTGCGGGTGCGGTTGGATCTGCTCCACGACCAGGTGGCGGAGATGGAGGAGCGGTCGCTGAGCGAGGCGGAGGCCGTCGCGCTGCCGGCCCAGGGCGTGCTCGGCCGGGCGCGGCCGTTACGCTCACCCGGCAACTCGCCCTAGACACCGAGTCACCATGCAGCAGGATCTTGGCTTTCTCTTCGTCGCCTTCGCGGTCACCTGGCTGGCCTTTTTCGCCTATCTGTTCCTGATCCAGCGCATGCTGGTGGACACAGGTAAACGGCTGCGCGCGCTCCAGCTCCAATCGCTCAGCAGCGCCCATCCCCAGCCCCAGGGCGTGCCGCCAAAAGAGTAACTGGGACAGATTCAGGATCCGGTTGAACCAGCGGCGCGGCTCTGTTTTGCGGCGCGGAAGCGGTGGGTGTACTCCGCGGCGACGCGGATCGCCTCCGTCATGCTGAGTGGATTGGCAATGCCCTTTCCGGCGATGTCGAACGCCGTTCCGTGGTCAACGGAGCTGCGCACAAAGGGCAGGCCGGGCGTCAGCGCCACTGTTCGGTAGAAGTCGACGCTTTTAGCTGCAATATGCCCCTGGTCGTGGTAGAGCGAGAGGACGGCGTCGCAAAGACCATCGCGCATGCGCTGAAACACCGAATCAGCCGCGAAGGGTCCGCTGGCGTCGACGCCGTTCGCCCGTGCGCGCTCGACGGCCGGTTTCAGCTCGTCCAGCTCTTGCCGTCCGAAGAGGCCGTCCTCGCCGTTGTGCGGATTGAGCGCGGCGACCGCGATCCGCGCGTTGCGGAATCCGTACTCCTCCAGTGCCGAGTTGGCATTGAGCAATTGCTGGTAGACGAGGTCATTGTCGATCTCCGAAATCGCGTCCAGCAGCGCCTCGTGGCGCGTCGCAAAGAAAATCCGCATGTTCTCGACCGTGAACATCGTCATCGGGTGGGGCGAGTTCGTCAGCTTGCCAAGCATGGTCGTGTGGTCGATGAAGGGCACCTCGCCGAGTTGAAGGGCCTCCTTGTTAATCGGCGCAGTGGCGATCGCGTCCGTCTCACCCGCCAGCGTCAGGTCGATCGCGCGCCTCATGTAGCCATAGGCAGCGCGGCCTGCATTCGCCTGGACCTCGCCGACCTGCAACTGGTCGATCCCCGGCGTCGCCAGGTCGAGCACGTCCACCGCGCCGGCCGTATATCGCCCCTCGCTCGGTCGCTGAACTGACAAGAAGTCCGTCTGAAGTCCGAGCGACTTCGCGGCGCGGTCGAGAATAATCTTGTCGCCGATCACAAGCGGTCGGGCGACAGCATAGAGATCCGGGTGGGTGTGCAACGAGCCGAGAACAATCTCCGGGCCGATACCTGCCGGGTCGCCGATCGTGACGGCTATCAGCGGTCGTTCAGCTTCCATAGCACATCTCCTGATCGTCGACGGTCCTGCTCGAAGAGCGGGTCAAAGCCTTAGAAGGGAAGCAAACGCCTTGTCGCTGCGATGCGGGCCGACAACGGAAACGGCAAGCCGCTCGGTCGCGAGCAACGACCGCGCGACTCTCAGCACATCCTCGCGGGTGACAGCATCAATCTCTGCGACGACATCGTCCACTTCCTTGACATCGTCGAGCAGCAACTCCTGACCGCCGGCCCAACTCGCGACGCTGCGGGTATCCTCCATGCGCAGCAGGAGATGCCCTTTGCTGATCTCTTTGGCCTTGCGCAGCTCCGTCTCCGGAATGTCGTCGCGGATCTTGGCCAGTTCCTCCAGGACTGCGGTGAGGGCGGCCGGACCGTTGGCCGGGTCGACCCCTGCGTAGACGCTGAAAGCCCCGGCGTCGAGGTAATGAGTCGGGTAGGAATGAACGTCGTAGCAAAGGCTTCTGCGTTCGCGCAATTCCATGAACAGGCGGCTGCTCATGCCCTCGCCCAGAATCGCCGAGAGAAGGTCGACGGCGTGGCGGTCGGGGTCGCGGCTGGAGACCCCGCGGACGGCCAGCGTGATCTGCGTCTGCTCTGTCCGCTTATTGAGAACATTGAGTGAGGGACCGTGGAAGCCGTCCTGCGCCTGCGCCCAGGTGGCGGGGTTTCCGGCCACCCAGTCCAGCGTCAGCCGGCGGATGAGGTCGACGACCTGTTCGTGCTCGACATTCCCCGCAACGCTGAGGACGATGTTGTTCGGCACATACTGCTGATGGAGATAGGCAAGCGTGGCGTCACGGGGGATGCTGGAAACAGTCTCTTCCGAACCGGCGACGTCCCAACCCAGCGGACCTTCCGGCCAGAGGAGGGCATCGAGCTTGACTTCTGCCAATTGGGCCGGGTTGTCGGGCACCATCGCCAGTTCCTCGATGATGACCTTGCGCTCCTTCTCCAATTCCTCGGGGTCAAAGACCGGTCCGCGCAGCATGTCAAGCAGAACTTCGGTCGCGAGCGGTAGATGCGCGTCGGCGGCCTTGATGTAGTACACCGTCAGTTCGCGATCGGTGGCGCCGTTCAGAATGCCACCGACCCCGTCCACTGCTTCTGAAATCTCCTGCGCCGTCGGCCACTTCTGTGTGCCCTTGAAGAGCATGTGCTCGACGAAATGCGATATGCCGGCGGTGGGCTCCGTCTCATACCGGTTGCCGGCCCCAATGTAGAAACTGACCGTCACAGAGCGCGTGTGCGGCATCGGGACGGTGATGATACGGAGACCATTTTCGAGGGTGCTTCGCTGGAACAACGACCGTGCTCTCCAATCTTTGCAATTGGGATGCTTGACCCGAGCGTAGCAGAACGGCAGCAACCTGACAGCCGAGACTTGGGGCCCTTCTGCAGGTCGATGAGTATAGTTGGGTACGAGACATCAGACCGGACGAGAAGGGACGGCCTATGGACGCCATCGTAGAAGCAGTGCACGCGAGCGCCAAGCACACCCTGAAGAAACAGTCCGCAGCCGGCATCCGGCTGCTCGCCGGCCTCGGCGTCGAGGGCGATGCCCATGCAGGCGAGACGGTTCAGCATCGATCGCGCGTCGCTCGCAACCCGAGCGAACCAAACCTGCGGCAGGTCCACCTCATTCACGCAGAATTGCACGAGTCGCTGCGGGAGCGCGGCTTCGCGGTCTGTGCGGGTCAGATGGGCGAAAACATCACGACGCGCGGACTCGATATACTCGGTCTCCCAAGCGGCGCGCGATTACATCTCGGATCGGAGGCAGTCGTGGAGATCACCGGCCTCCGCAATCCCTGCGCCCAACTCGACACAATTGAGAGCGGGCTGATGGCGGCGGTCCTGGACCGGGACCAGGAGGGCCGCCTGATCCGTAAGGCCGGAGTGATGGGGGTCGTGCTCACGGGCGGCGAGGTGCGGCCGAACGACCCGATCACCGTCGAGCTACCGGCTGAGCCGCATCGGCCGCTCGAGCCGGTCTGAGCGGCCGGACGCCGCCGCTCACTCGAGCACGATCTCGCCGCTCTTTCCGCCCCGCTTGTAGGCAAGCCGGATGTCGCTGATCTGCATGCCGCGGTCGACGGCCTTGCACATGTCGTAGACCGTCAGCGCAGCTACAGAGACGGCGGTCAGCGCTTCCATCTCCACGCCGGTCTTTGCAGTGGTACGCGCGCGGGCCGTAATCTCGATCGTGCTTGCTTCCTCGTCGGCGTCTAACTCTACGTCGATGCCGGTGATCGGCAGCGGGTGACAGAGCGGAATCAGCTCGTGTGTCCGCTTGGCGGCCATAATGCCGGCGATCTGCGCGGTCGTCAGCACGTTGCCTTTGGCGATCTCGCCGGCCAGGATCAGCGCCAGGGTCGAGGCTTGCATGCGTACACGGCCGCGCGCGAACGCCTCGCGGTTCGTGTCTGCCTTCGCCGAGACATCGACCATGTGCGCCCGGCCCTGCTCATCCAGGTGCGAGAGGCGGGTGCCGCCGTCAGGCTGCGACGCGTTCGCCGGCATTGCTTACCTCCAAAAGTCTGGTCGCCATGACGCTCCCCGCGCGAGCTTCTTCGGAGCAGCGCGAGCGCGACTCGGGAATCACTCTTAGCTTGGGTTTCGCCCTCATCCCAACCTTCTCCCGCCGGGGAGAAGGAGTTCGAAGGATCCCTCTGAACGCGCGCTACAGCGGCTCCTTCTGAAGCAGCGCCAGTAGTGCCGCGAGCGCGCGGGCGCGATGGCTGAGCCTGTTCTTCTCTTCCTCGGTCAATTCAGCGGCAGTGCGGCCGAGCTCCGGCAGGAGGAAGATCGGGTCGTAGCCGAAGCCGTTCTCACCGCGAGGCTCGGTCGTGATCACGCCCTCCACGGTTCCGTCAGCCTGCCAAAGCCGGCCGCCGGGCTCCTGGAGGGCCAGGGCGCAGCGAAATCGAGCAGTACGGGCAGCAGACGGCACGGTGGCGAGCCTGTCCATGAGCAGCGCGACGCGCTGTTCGTCGGTAAGCCCCGGCCCGCCATAGCGCGCCGAGCGAATCCCCGGCTGACCGGCGAGCGCATCAACTTCGAGGCCGGAATCGTCGGCCAAGACCGGCAGTCCCGATGCGGCCGCGTAGGCCTGCGCCTTGAGCAGCGCGTTCGCCGCGTAGCTGTCGCCCGTCTCGTCAACCTCGAGCCGGAGCCCAAGCGAGGCAGGCGCGACGGCTTCGTAGTCCGATCCCGCAAGCATCGATCGGAACTCCGCGATTTTGCCGGCGTTGCCCGTCGCGATCAGGAGCCGCTTCGTCACCGAGCACCAAACATTTCCGAGTCCTGCGCTAAGCCTAGCGCCGAGCCGAGAATGTAACCATCGAGGGATTCTATCGACATGGCTGGTACCATAGAAGTGAACAGATGGGACTAGTTTGTCGCCCTCTGTCGCGGAGTGGAACATGTTACGCGGAAAACGAATCGTGCAGGGCATCACCGGCAGTATCGCCTCTTACAAGGCTGCGGACATCGCGAGCAAGCTGACGCAGGCCGGGGCGATGGTCGACGCGATCCTGACTCCCTCCGCGATCCAGTTCATTACGCCGCTTGCGATTCGCGGCGTGACACGCCGGCCCGTCTTCAGCGACATGTTTGACGTCAACAGCGAACTGGCCGAGCAGCACGTCGAATTGGCGCGTGCCGCAGATGCGGTGCTCATCGCGCCGGCGACGGCTGATTCGATTGCCCGCCTCGCCCATGGCAATGCCGGCGACCTCCTCTGCCTCACTGTGCTCGCGACGACCGCGCCGGTGCTTGTTGCCCCGGCCATGGATGCGCAGATGTGGGCCAACGAGGCAACGCAAGAGAACGTTAGAACGCTCGAGCAGCGTGGCTTCAGTGTCGTCGGCCCGGCGGAGGGCCGGCTCGCCAGCGGCAGGATTGGCAAGGGGCGCCTGGAGACGACTGAGACGATCCTGGGCGCGCTCTCAACCGTACTTGGTTATAAGGGAGACCTGGCCGGCTACCGGCTCGTCGTGACGGCGGGCGGAACGAAGGAACCCATCGATCCGGTGCGCTACATCGGCAACCACTCCTCGGGCAAGATGGGTTACGCCATCGCCGAAGCCGCGCGTGATCGCGGCGCTTCGGTAACGCTTGTGACGGCCCCAACAGCGCTTACCGACCCTTACGGCGTTCGCCTGGTGTCCGCGCCGACCGCGGCCGCAATGCGTGACGCCGTCGTTGCCGAGTCGCGCAGCGCCGACGCGCTGATCATGGCGGCGGCTGTGGCCGACTTTCGGCCGAAGGATCGGGCCGGGCAGAAGATCAAAAAGACGCCTGGGATGCAGGAACTGGGCCTGGAGCTCGAGACGACAGACGACATTTTGGAGGCTGTGGGGCGAGAAGGGCACGACGTCGTTCGGGTAGGCTTCGCAGCCGAGAGCCAGGACTTGCTGGAGAACGCAGCCGTCAAGCTTCGGCGTAAAGGGCTCGCCCTCATTGCCGCCAACGATATTACCGCCGAGGACGCAGGCTTCGGCGTCGACACGAACCGAGTCGTCATCCTTGACGCCGAGGGCGGCACGGAAACGCTGCCGCTGCTCAGCAAGTACGAAGTCGCTCATCATTTGCTCAGCCGACTTCTGCCGCTGCTGCCGCCGCGCCGCCTGGGGGATAGCCGCTAGCGCTTGGGCACGATTTTTCATGAAGGTCTGACACATGACGTACCGCTTGAGTACAAATCCGCCCGGTGGCTTGTTACAGAATCGTCTATTGTGTAAAAATTGCATATCAACCGATGGGGTAGGAGGACCCTGTGACCCTCGCAGCTAACCGCAGCATTATGGCGCTCGACGAAGTCGTTGCCGGCCTTCCGCACGAGCAGCGCAGCCTCTTCGAGCGGATTTTCCAGGTGGGGGTCACATACGGCTCGATCGCCCCGCCGCCGGAGATGCTTCCCTGGATCGAGCGGCAGTTCGGTTCCGTCGACGCGACATTAAATCAGAAGATCGTCAGGGTGACGAATTTAGTCACCCTCGAAGGTGTGCTCTTCAACTGGCTTCGTTCCAGCCGGCCCGTGTGGAAGGCCGATTCGTTCGACCTCGAGGCGGAGCTCGAACGAGACAAGAACGACCCGTTGCGTGACCCGTACACGGGCACCCCTGCCGATGTCTTCGGCAGGGTGCGGGGTCGATTCTGCGTGACCGCGAGCAATATCGCCAAGTTTGATGGATTCCACGGCCTGGTCGTCTTCGACGAACCCAACCCCCTGCACTTCGACCGCGAACACCTGCGCGATTACATCGAGACGGGCGAACGCTGGGCGATCGAGGCGCATCGGGTCGATCCGAACGCCCGCTACTATCTCTTCATCTGGAATTGTCTCTGGCGCGCCGGGGCGTCCCTTCTGCACGGCCATGCGCAGGTCATGCTTGGCCATGATATGCACTACGCCGGCGTCGAGTCGCTTCGGCGGGCCGGCCTGCTCTATCAGGCGGAACACCGAACCAATTACTTTGACGACCTCTATCGCGTCCACGAGATGGTCGGCTGCGCGTTCGAGCGCGACGGAATTCGCGTGATCGCCAACCTCGCGCCGAAGAAGGAACACGAGATCCTTCTGGTTGCTCCATACCCGTCCGACCCGCTCAAAGACGCCGTCTACGACTCGCTCGCGTGCCTGCGGGACCATTTCGGTGTCGAGTCCTTCAACGTCGTTATGTACCGCCCGCCCTTCGGGACGTCGGAGGAGAATTGGGAGGGCTTCCCGGTGATCGTGCGGATCGTCGATCGCGGCGACCTCGCCAGCCGCACGGCTGACTTCGGCGCGATGGAGCTGTACGCTGCCAGCGTCGTCGCCAGCGATCCCTTCCGCCTCGCGGAGGCGCTGTCCGCGGCGTTCATGCCGGCCTCATGACCATTGCCCCGCACACGGCAGCGGCCTTGCAGCCTCCGTCAGGCGGCGCCGTCCGGCTTGCCGTGCTCGACATCGATGGAACGCTTCTCGATCCATCCGGCGCGGTCACGGCGCGGGTACGCGAAGCAGTTCGTGCTGCGAGCGCGCGCGGTTGTCGGGTGAGCCTCGCTTCGGGTCGAAGATTGTGGGCAGTGCGGCCGATCGTGGAGGACCTGGGCATCGACGCGCCGGTGATCCTCTACAACGGCGCTATCGTTTATGACGTCGCCGGCGACAAGCCGCTGCTCGGCGCCTATCTGGACCGGAGCTCGTTGCGCAACGCCCTTGATCAGGTTTGGAGCCGCGGCTTTCAGCCCGTGCTCTACGGCCATCCGCGCAGTGGGGAGCTGGTTTACACGGGTCCCGCCGGTCGAGACGCGCTCGCCACGGTCCACTACTTCGATCGGCCCACCGTCCAGCCCATGCGCCTCGACCTGCTCGAACTCTACGAGGTGCCGGAGCCACCGCTCCTGGCCGCGATGGGAGATGAGGCCGAGATGCGCGACCTGGAGCGGGCCATCATCGCTTCCGGCCTCGACTGCCAGACCCTGGTTGAACGGCAAACCTTCGTACCGCGCTCAACCTGGTGGCAGGTGGATATCAGCGCAGCGGGCTGTTCCAAAGGCGCGGCGCTGCGCCGCCTTTGCGAGCACTACGGGATTGGCATCGAGGAGACGCTGGCGGTCGGCGACGGCATCAACGACCTCCCGCTGATCCGCGCCGCCGGGCGGGGCGTCGCGATGGGCAATGCCGTACCGGAAGTCCTGGCCGCATCGGCTGACGTGGTGGCCGACCATGCGCACGACGGGGCGGCCGAAGCGCTTGAGCGCTTCGTGTTGGGCAACGACCAGGCAGATGCGACGCGCGTTGCCTGACCGGGAAGGTGCTGCTTCCTCTGGCGCTGGACTATACTGATCGCGCCTGACCAAACACCGCCAACGATTAGAGGGCTTCGGCGTGCCTCGCGACCGTGGTCTTAGATCTGCCTGGAGACCGTCAGCAGCGACTCGGCGCCCGACCGGCCGCATCCGCGCAGCCATGTGGCTTGGCGCGGCCGCATTCGCGGCGGCTCTGCTGATCTGCGCCTGGGCGCCCGCATCAGCAGGAACGCCCGATCCGCTCGAAAACCTGCCTGCTATCAATCCGATTGAGCTGCGTGTTCCGGCAGCAGGAATCGACGCCAACGTCCAGAATGTAGGGACGACCGATGACGGATCGATGGACGTCCCGAGCAATTTCTCGGACGTCGCCTGGTACTCACCGGGCTACAAGCCGGGTGAGTACGGGCATGCGGTCTTCGACGGCCACGTCTCAAACGTCGAAAGCGCCGCCGTCTTTTTTTACGTCGAGGACCTTCCCATCGGCGCAAGCGTCTATATCACCGGCGATGACGGTACCACGCTCAAGTTCGTGGTCACCGACCGAGAATCATACCCGCTCGACGCGACGCCGATGGACGCGATCTTTGGGCCTACCGACTGGCCGGAGGTGGTGCTGATCACCTGCGGCGGCGACTGGCACGCCGACGCGCATCTCTTCGACCACCGCACCGTCGTGTACGCGTCCCTGGTGGGCATAGCATAGGTTCAGGAAGACGGCGCGACGAAGGAGACACTCATGGCGGAGACGATCGCTGCCAACCAGATCTTTAACCTGGCGACACTCAACGACGAGTTGATCGGCAGCCTGGACTGGGTCAGCGACGAGGCATGGACGAGCAAACCAGCCGAGGGCGAATGGTCGGCGGCCGAGATCGTCGGGCACGTCATCGAATTGGAACCATATTGGGCGCGCGAGGCCGCGCGGCTGGCGGAACAGCCCGGCAGCGAGATCGGGCGCCAGATCGACGATCCAAAGCGCCTCTCAGGCCCGGAGAGCGGACTGACACTTACTGCGAAGGACGCCCGCATCCGGATCGCGCAGTCGGGCGAACAGGCATCGGAGATTCTGCGCAGAATTCCCGACTCCGCCTGGTCGATCGCCGGCACGTGGCGTGGCCAAGAGATGACCGTCGCCGACCTGGTGACACGACATATGATCGATCACGTGCGCGAGCACCTCGAGCAGGCCACTGCCGCGCTTGCCGCCACCTAGCGTGACTGCCGGCTGGTTGACACTATCGCGAATCTCTCGCTAGGCTGAAAACGGAGTTCTCGGCCACAACGGTAGGACGGATCCCATATCTTCTTATCGGTGGTCGTGGGGTTTATGGACGCGGACCTATCTGACAGTCACCGTAGCAGCCTGAGCGCCCTCACCGGCGCATCGGTGTTGCGCTCCGCGCGGGCGGAGGCCTTGGCCCTGTAAACAGCGCAAGCTGATCGAGCGCAGGGCAAGTCCTCAGCCCTGCGCGCGCGCGACACCACCTCACAGACTCAGCCGGAGTTGGAGGTGGTTTTCTTATGCCGTTTCTGAGCGAGCTTCTCAACCGGCCCGTTCTTGGCGCGCAAGGCGCGCCTGTCGGGCGCATCCTCGACCTTCCAGCAGCCACCGATAGCCCGTACCCGCCGGTGCAGGCGCTCGTTGTTCGTCCCAAACACGGGGGCGCTCACGTTGTGCCCTGGGACAAGGTTGATTCGTTCGATCGGAGTGCCTTCCATCTCAAGATCGACGACCTCGACGGAACGCCGGTCGCAGACACCAACGACGGTGTGCTCTGGCTGGCGCGCGACGTGCTCGACAAGCAGATCGTCGACGTCGAAGGGGCAAAGCTCGTCCGAGTGAACGACATTCAACTCGCGCGCATCGACCGGGACCTGCGTGTCGCAGCCGTAGACAACACCGCTCGTGGGTTTCTTCGCCGCCTCGGACTCGAAGGTGTGGCAAAGGTCGTCGCATCGAGCAAGGCGAGACCGGAATTGATTGATTGGGAGGAGATCGATCTCGTCCCTGGGAGGGGCCAGGACGTCAAGCTCAAGGTCCCGTACAGTCACCTACGGCGGCAGCACCCAGCAGAGATCGCGGAAGTCATTGGCCAGCTCACACCCAGCGCGGGAGCGCACGCCCTGGAGACCATGGACGACGAGACGGCTGCTGACGCGCTGGCAGAGCTGGCGCCTGAGCACGCAACGGCGATCCTAAACGCGATGGACGAGGAGGAAGCCGCCGACATCCTCGAGGAGATGGACGCGGACGACGCCGCCGATCTGCTCGCCGACTTGGACGAAGAGTTTGCGGCCGACCTCATGAGCCGCATGGACGCGGACGCCGCGAAAGACGTCCGCCAGCTCCTGCGCTATCCGGAGGACACGGCCGGTGGACTCATGAACACCGAATTCGTCGCCGTCACCGAGGCGATGACAGCCGGGGATGTCATCGACCATCTGCGTCGGACGACGCCGGAGGAGCGCGATATCTACTATCTCTACGTGGTGGACAGCGACGGCCGCCTGGCCGGCAGCCTCTCGCTCCGCGACGTGGTGGTATCCGCACCCGCTCAGCGGGTCGCCGGTCTCATGGACCGCGATATCGTCTCCGTGCCGGTCACGGCCGACGAGGCGGAAGTCGCCCGCCTGCTGATCAAGTACAACCTCGTCGCGATACCGGTCGTGAACGAGCACGAGCGGCTGATCGGCATCGTCAATATCGATGACGTGCTCGACCTCGTCGCGCCACGCTCCTGGCAGAATCGCCCCCGCCGCATGCTTTCTTAAGGAGGGTCGTCCGTGCAGCAGGCGCAGAGCCACGCCGCCGGCTTTTCCTCCTTTCGCAGACGGACCCTCTTCTTCATCGCCATCCTCGGCCCGGGGATCATCACCTCGGTCGTCGACAATGATTCAACCGGCATTGCTGGTTATTCAATCGCCGGCGCGAGGTACGGCTACGGACTCCTTTGGGTGCTGCTGCTCTCCGCGCTGGCGCTCGCCGTCATTCAAGAGATGGCCGGGCGGATGGGCGCCATCACGGGCAAGGGTCTCGCGGACCTGATTCGAGAGCAGTTCGGCGTCCGGCCGACAATGGTCGCTATGGTCTCGCTCCTCGTAGCCAACGCGACCACGGTCGTCGCCGAGTTCGCGGGCATCGCGGCGGCGGCAGAGATCCTGCACGTGAGCCGGTACATTGCCGTGCCTGTGGCGGCGCTGCTCGTCTGGTTTCTCGTCGTCTGGGGCTCGTACCGTCGGGTCGAGCGCATACTGCTTGCGGGCTCGGCCATTTTCCTCGTCTACGTCGTCGCCGGCTTCGTGGTCCACCCCGATTGGGGCGAGGTCGCCCGCAGCTCGGTGGTTCCGTCTTTCCAGCTTTCGAGTGGCTACATCGCCGTCTTCATCGGCATCATCGGCACGACGATTACGCCGTGGATGCAGTTCTACCAACAGGCGACAGTCGTCGATAAGGGGATTGACGAAACGGAGTACGCCTACGAACAGCTCGATATCTGGGTGGGCGCCCTCGTGCTTTATGTCGCGGCGTTCTTCATCGTCGTCGTAACAGGCGCGACGCTCTACGTACACCAAGTGCCAATCAATAGCGCGGCAGACGCCGCCAAGGCGCTGGAGCCGCTTGCAGGCAGATTTGCCGAGTTCCTCTTTGCCATCGGCCTGCTCAATGCCTCGTTGATGGCTGCAGCCGTGCTGCCGCTCTCGACCTCCTACGCCATGAGCGAGGCCTTCGGCTGGGAGCGGGGCGTGAGCAAGGGCTTCCGCGACGCGCCGCTATTCCTGGGCCTCTACAGCGCGCTGATCGCCTTCGGCGCGATTGTCGTGCTCGTCCCGAAGGCTCCCCTGTTCATCCTCTTGTGGCTGCCCAATGTCGTCGGCGGCATGCTCCTGCCGGTGATCCTCGTCTTCATGCTCAAGCTGGTGAACGACCGCCGCCTGATGGGGAAGTACGCAAATGGACCAATTCGCAACCTCGTCACGGTCGCCACTGCGGTCGTTATCGTGGTCCTAACGGTGACCTTCCTCGTCGTGACCGTCGTTCAGCTGTTTCAATAGCCCCTGTTGGCGGGGCCTGTGCATCTACCGAGCTAAAGGCGAAAGAGCAGGCGGATCTCGCTACCTCGTTCGGCCGACCAGGCCGCGATCCGGGCCAGGTCGTCGAGGCGGGGCAGCAGGTCGGGAAAACCGGCAGACAGCTCTTGCAGGCGGGGACTCGCACGCAGTTCGTTTGCAACCCAATCGGCAGCTTCCGCAACCGGCGCGGCCGGCTGCCAGATCCGCTCCATGTCATCCCGATCTTCGGCGTCCGCCGCGTTGTCCTCGGCGAAGGTAAGCAACGGCCGAAGGGCTCGCGATGAGCGTTCGCGCAGAATCCGGGCCACGCCAGAGAGCTCGTGCGTGGCGCCGTAGCGCTCTGCCACAGCGAAGGAGAGGAAGTAAACCAAATCGCCGGTTGGACCGCCAAACTCCGGCGGCGTGCCTTCTGCCCGAGTATCGACGCGAAGCTCGGCCACGCCTTATCTAGACGTCGAGATTCCGGACCTGCGCAGAGTGGGCCTGAATGAAGCGCTTCCGGTGCTGAACCTCGTCGCCCATGAGCTCGGAGAAGGTCTGATCAATCTCGGCCAGAATCGCGTCCTCGATGTCGACCTTGAGCATCGTCCGGCGCTGCGGGTCCATCGTCGTTTCCCAGAGCTGCTCCGGATTCATCTCGCCGAGGCCCTTGTAGCGCTGCAGATTGATGCGCCGGCCGTCGCGGATCTTGGCGAAGTAGTCATCCTTCTCGCGGTCCGTAAACAGCCAGGTGTGCTCGCGTCCGTTCTGCGCTCGGTAGAGCGGCGGCTGGGCGATATAGAGGTAGCCCTCCTCGATCAGCTCACGCATGTTGCGGAAGAAGAACGTGAGCAGGAGCGTCCGGATATGAGCCCCGTCGACGTCCGCGTCGGTCATGATGATGATCCGGTGGTAGCGCAGCTTGTTCAGATCGACGGTCGAGCCGAACCCACAACCCAGTGCCGTAATCAAGGCGCGGATCTCTTCGTGCGCGAGCATACGGTCAGCGCGGGCCTTTTCGACGTTCAGGATCTTGCCACGCAAGGGCAGGATCGCCTGGAAGCGCCGATCACGCGCCTCCTTCGCGCTGCCGCCGGCTGAGTTGCCCTCGACGATGTAGAGCTCGCAGCGCTCGGGGTCACGTTCGGAGCAGTCGGCCAGCTTACCGGGTAGCGTCGTGCTCTCGAGTGCGCCCTTGCGAATAACGAGGTCGCGCGCCTTGCGCGCCGCCTCGCGAGCCCGCGCAGCGGTGATGCACTTATCGAGGATGCGCTTGGCGTCCTGCGGGTGCTCCTCCAGGTACTGCATCAAGGCGTCGCTGACGACCGACTCGACCTGGTTCTTGACCTCGGCGTTGCCGAGCTTGCCCTTGGTCTGCCCTTCAAACTGCGGTTCGATCAACCGAACGCTGACGGCTGCCACGAGTCCCTCGCGGACGTCGTCGCCCGTGAGATTGGCGTCATCCTCCTTGAGCGCCTTCTGCTTGCGCGCGTAGTCGTTGATCACCCGCGTCAGCGCCGTGCGGAAGCCTGTCAGATGCGTGCCGCCATCAATCGTGTTGACGGCGTTGGCGAAGCTGAACGTGGCCTCGGAGAAGCCGTCATTGTACTGGAGCGCCACCTCGACCGTCGTGTCGCCCGCACGGCGCTCGACGTAGAACGGCGTCTTATTGATGACTGTCCGTTCCCTATTGAGGTGCCGGACGAAGCTCTCGATGCCGCCCTCGAAATAGAAGTTGGTCTCCAGCTCGGTCCGCTCATCGACAAAGGAGAGCCGCAGACCTTTGGTCAGATAGGCGATCTCGCGGAATCGCTGCGCGAGCGTCTCGAAGTCGTAGTCGAGGTCTTGAAAGATCGTGTCGTCGGCGAGCCAGGACGTCGTCGTGCCGGTCTCGCTCGACTTGCCGACCACTTTCAGCTCACCGGAGGGCTTGCCCCGGGCGTACTCTTGGCGGAAGACCTTGCCCTCACGGGCAACCTCAACCCAGAGCTCGCTCGAGAGCGCGTTGACGACGGACGCGCCGACGCCGTGCAGACCGCTCGAGACCTTGTAACCGGCGCCTCCGAACTTGCCACCGGCGTGGAGGACGGTCATGACCGTCTCGAGGGCCGATTTGCCCGTTCGCGGGTGCTTGTCGACTGGAATGCCGCGGCCACGGTCGCGAACGGTAACCCAGTTGTTCTTGTGGATGGTGACGTCGACGCGATCACAGGCGCCGGCCATTGCCTCGTCGACACTGTTGTCGACGATTTCATAGATAAGATGGTGCAGGCCGCGCTGGTCCGTGCTGCCGATGTACATGCCCGGCCGCCGGCGGACCGGATCCAAGCCCTCTAAGACCTGGATATCCTCTGCGGTGTACTCCGACCTCAACTGTTGCGCCATGCTTCTCTATAGCCTCGTAGCTTCGTGTCTGACCTGGGGAGGTGGGAAATGAGGGGACGGGAGGTCAGCAATCTATCTGATACGATAGTAGCACATTTGCGCTGAAATTACCATTCGCCCGAGTCTTTGCAACGTTCTGTCGACCATCCTGAGGTCGATGCGAAGGCAGCCAACTCGGCTCGTGAAAGTCGTCCATGACCCTCGATGAGCAGGCACGAAACCGACCGGCGACGGCTGCCGTGATCGGCGGCGGCGCGCTCGGCCTCGCAGCGGCATTGCGCCTAGCGCAGGCTGGGCTCAGAGTGACGGTGATCGAGCAGGAGCCGAAGCTGGGCGGCCTTGCGGCCGGCTTCGAGCCCAATCCCGGCTCCGGAGTCACGCTGGAGAAGTTCTATCATCACCTCTTCCGCACGGACCGCGCGGCGATCCGATTCGTGCAGGAATTAGGACTTGCGTCCCGGCTGGTCTGGGAGCAGCCGGTGACGGCGACGTTGCGCGGCGGTCATATCTACCCAATGACGCCGCTCGATTTGCTACGCTTCTCGGCAATCCCGCTCGTCGACCGTCTGCGGCTGATGGCAACACTCGCCGCATTGAAACTGGCGCCGAACGAGCGGCCGTTCGCCGGCGCAACCGCTGCCGCCTGGAGCCGGCGCTGGGCCGGTCGCCGCGCCTACGACGCGCTCCTCGGCCCGCTCTTGGCGGGCAAATTCGGCGCGCAGGCGCCCGAGATCGCGATGGGCTGGCTCTGGAGCCGCTTTCACGAACGGAGCATCGCGCTCGGCTATCTGAGTGGCGGGTTTCAGCAGTTCTACGACGCCCTGGGCGCGCGGATCGAGTCCCTCGGAGGCGAGATACGGCTGGGCACCCGCGCCGATTCCATCGACTCCCGCGACGGCTCGGTGCTCGTTGAGGCCGGTGGCGAGACGATGCGCTTCGACCGCCTCCTGGTGACGGTGCCACAACGCGTTTTCGCCGGCCTCGCGGCCCGGATCCCCACCGACTACTTTGAGCGCCACCCCGGCCCTGATTTCTACAGCGCGCACGTTTTGATCCTGGCGCTGGACCGCAGGCTGACAAACCAGTACTGGATCAATGTGGCTGACCCGGGCTACCCATTTCTAGTGCTCGTGGAGCACACCAACTACATGCCGGCCGCCGACTACGGCGGCGATCACCTGGTCTATCTGGGCAACTACCTCCCCAACGACGCGCCCGTCTTCAGGCAGAGCGAGGACGAGATCCTGTCCGCTTACGTGCCGGCGCTGAAGTGCCTCAACCCCGCCTTCGACGCATCCTGGATCAAGAAGCACTGGGTCTTTCAGGCGCCATTTGCCCAGCCGATCGTGACACACGGCTACGTCGACCGGCTGCCGCCGCACCGGACGCCGCTGCCGGGCGTCTTCTTCGCGACGATGGCGCACGTCTATCCGCAGGACCGCGGCCAGAACTACAGCCTGCTCCTCGGCGAGCGCATGGCGGCAATGATGAGCGACGGCCGCTAAGCTCACCCGTCGTCATCATCGCGGTGCACGGCCGAGCCCGGCGCCGGTTTGACCGGCAGCAGCATCGGCGGCCGGGGCGACTGCGTGAAGTCAAAGTCCGACATCAGGCTGCCCAGCAGTGACTCGTTCTCGCGCACGCTCGGCCTTGGGTCAGGACGGCCGTCATTGGAAGGGTCCAGCCGCTGGCCGCCGAGGAAGACGTCTTCGATGAACTTGAGGTAGGCATCGAAGCTGAGGGTCTGGTGGTCGATGAAGCCGCGCTTGGCGTAGGGGCTGATCACCAGGCCGGGTACGCGCAGGCCGTAGCCGTTCTCATCCACCGTCGGGGGAGTTACGTGGTCGTAGAAGCCGCCCCAGTCGTCCCACGTGAGAAAGATCGCGGTGCTGTTCCAATCAGCGCTCTGCATGACGGCATTGATCAGGCTCGTGACGTAGGCCTGGCCGGTACTGATGCTGGCGGGCGGGTGCTCGCTGTCTGTCTGACTCGGAATGACCCAGGATACCGCCGGCAGGCTGCCGGAGTGGGCGGCGTCATAGAAATTCTTGATCGGCTGGACGTTCGCCAATTGGCCGTCCTGCTGCACGGTCTCGAACCAGGGCAGAGGATTCCAGATGCCGGGCACGTTCGCGGCGAGCGGCTTAGCGTTGCAGAACATGGCGTCATCTTCGCAGTCGGGTTCGGCGCCCTCGTCGACGTAGTATCCCCAGCTCACGCCGGAGTTGTGGAGCAGATAGGTCAGGTCGGTCCAGGAAAACACCGGCTGAGGCGAATTGCCTCGCCGGTTAGCTGCCGCAAGGAGGAAGGCGGTGCCGCTCGGCGTCTGGAGGGCGTTGCTGCAGCTCATTGGGTCGCCGCTCGTGCAGCGAGCAGACCATCCCGAAACGGTGAACAGGTGCGCCGGCAGGCTCCAGGATGCGTTCGGCTCGAACATGCGGTCCTGCAAGACGAACTGTTGGGCGTAGGCCCAGTAGTTGGGGATGTCACTGCCGTCGTGATAGCCCATCACATCCGGCGTTGTCGCCTGCTGGCTGCAGTTCGGATCCTGTACCGCGGCGCATGATACCCGCCGGCCGTCCTGTTCCTGCGCAACAAAGCCGTCCATCTTGCCGCCGTTGATATCTGCGCGGGCCGCGCCCTCGCCGTGCGGACCGCCGAAATTGACATCCGCCGTGTTGTGGTACGGCTTCACGCAGGAGCTGCTCTGCGGATCCGGCACGCAAACAGTCGGACCGCCGTTCGCCATCGGGAGGCCGTCAGCGCCGGGGAAGGTGCCGAAGTAGGTGTCGAATGAGCGGTTCTCCTGCATGATGATGACGATGTGCTGGATGGGAATCGACTGCGCCGCGGCGCGCTCAGCGACGCCGATCCGCCCGATGCCCGACCCGCCCCAGGTCATCAGGCAACAAAGGACAGCCCCCAGGACGAGCATCCCTGTTGCGCGACCAATGAATCTCATTCTGATCGACCTCCGCCAGCTCGAGTGTTCTTTACTCAGACACGAGCCGGCGGTGGTTTTCGATTCATGCACGTTTCTCGTCGCCGGCAAGGATGCCGGGGCGTCGCGCAGATCGATCAAGCGGCCGGCGGTGCTTGCGGGCTCTACAAGGCGGCGGACTCGCGCCCGGCCGCCAAGACCTCGAGGAATTCGTAGACGAGATTGGCGGCCAGCAGGCACGTGATCTCCGACTGGTCGTAGGGTGGCGACACCTCCACGACGTCGATGCCGACGATTGGCAGCCCCTTGAGGCCGCGCACGAGCGCCACGATCTCCCGGCTCGTGAGGCCGGCGACCTCGGGCGTGCCGGTGCCAGGCGCGAAGGCAGGGTCGACCGAGTCGATATCGAGTGAGACGTAGATCGGTCCCTCGACGACGCTCCTCAGCAGGTCGAGCGTCTTTTCGACGCCAAGTTCGTAGAACTGGTCGGCGGTGAACAGGTTCAATCCCGCCTCGCGGGCTTCGTCGACGACCATCGCCGAGATCGACCCGCGGATGCCGACCTGGATCGAGTTCGGTAGGGAGATGAGTCCCTCATCCGCTGCGATGCGGAAGACGGTGCCGTGGTGATAGGGCCGGCCTTCGGTCGGCTTCCAGAAGTCGGGATGAGCGTCGAAGTGGACGAGCGAGACGGGTCCATGAACCGGATGACAGGCGCGCAGGATCGGCAGGCTGATCGTGTGGTCTCCGCCCAGGGCAATGGGGATGACGCCGGCCGCAAAGATCGGCTCGAAACCCTCGCGGATCTGCTCTACGCCGTAGTCGATGTACTGCGGCGGGATGTTGAGGTCGCCGTAATCGATCACCCGCAGCGTCCGAAAGGGCCCCCAGAGCGCATCAGGGCCGCCGTGGGGCCGGATCTGAGAGGTTCCTTGCCGGATGCCACGCGGCCCGAGGCGGGCCCCCGGCCGGTGGTTGACGCCTGTGTCAAAGGGCACGCCGACAATCGCCACGTCTGCTCGGGAAAGGTCGCGGCTGATCGGCGCCGCCATGAAGGAGTTGAGACCACTGTAGCGAACGGTGTACTGCCAATCGGCGGGGAAGAGGCGGCCGTCGTCTGTCGTCATAGGGGCCTGTGTCCTGGAGCTCGCATCGCGATCTCATCATATCCTCGCCGCCGATCGCAGCCGCGGTCTGTATAGTGAGGGCAGCGCACAGGAGGTCATCGAATGGTACGCGTCGCCTACTCACTCGACGAATTCGTCCACGATATGCAGCAATTGGTGGCACAGCAGCCGGATCAGGCCGCGCTGTTCGACAAGGGTTCGGTGTTCCTCGAGCAGCTCCTCCACAACCCGGAGGCAATTCCCGAGCATTACCGGCGCCCCGCGACCAACGGCAGGCGCAAGGGCGGTGGGTCCTATGCCTTGCACCGCTCGCCGGGGCTGCTTGTGACGAGCGTCATCTGGGGCCCTGGCAGCCATATCGGCCCGCACGACCACCACACCTGGGGGATGATCGGCGTCCTGGACAACGGCATCCAGGAGACGCGCTTCCAGCGGGTCGATGACCACGCCGCTGCGGAGCGGGCGATGCTGATCAAGGATCGAGCCTACGCGATGAGAAGCGGCGAGATCTCGCTGCTCGTCCCGGAGGCTGATGAGATCCACCAGCTCGACAACTTCAGCGACCGGCCGACGGTGGAGATCCACGTCTACGGCGCCGAACTTGGCGACCTCGAACGCTGCCAGTACAACCTGGAGACGGGCGAGATCAAACACTACCGCAGCGGCAAGTTCGATAACTGCTAGCAGGCGCACATGCCTCGGATGATCGCTCCAGCGACGCTGTCCTTCCTATTCGAGACCAACTCGACCTTTGCGCTCGTCGACGTGCGTGAGTACGGCGAGTACAACACCGCCCATATTCCCGGTTCCAGCTCGCTGCCGCGCCGCCTGATTGAATCTCGTTTCGAGCGGCTCGTGCCCTGCCGAGCGGTTCAGTTAGTGCTCTGCGACGACGACGGCCGGCGGGCCCGGTTCGCCGCCGAAACGGTCGAGAACGCCGGCTATGAGCGGGTCGCCGTGCTGGAGGGCGGCCTCAACTGCTGGGCGACAGAAGGACGGCCGGTCGAGTGGGGAATGAACGTCATCAGCAAGGACTTCGGGGAGAAAGTCGAGGTTCAGTGCCACGTCCCGACGATCGGCCCGTTGGAACTGCAGCGGCGTCAAAAACAGGGCGAGGATCTGCTGATCCTCGATACGCGCACGCCGGAGGAGTTTCAGCGCGCCTGCATTCCCGGCGGCCGGAGCGTTCCGGGCGGTGAGCTTGCTCTCCGGATCACCGATCTGCTCAAAGAGCGGCCAGGCGCGAGCGTTATCGTCAACTGCGCCGGGCGGACGCGCAGCATCATCGGCGCGCGGACGCTCCAGCGCATGGGCGTTCCCAACGTCGTCAGTCTCCGGAACGGCACCTCGGGCTGGACCCTCGCCGGGCTGGATGTCGAGCTCGGCGCGGCGCGGACAGACCTGCCATCGCCGTCGCCGGAAGGTCGCGCTGCTGCGGAGGCCTTCGCCTTGCGGGCCGCCGCCGAGGACGGCGTGCAGCTCCTAGACATAGATGGTCTTGACGCGCTGCTGAACGAACGCGAGCAGCGGTCCGTCTACCTGATCGACGTTCGCGGCCGGGAGGAGTTCGAAGCCGGCCATATCCCCGGATTCTGGTGGTTCCCAGGCGGCCAGGCCGTGCAGCGCGCCGACGACGTGGCCGCCGTCCGGAATGGCGCCATCGCCTTTTGTTGCGACGGCGTCGCACGTGCGGCGATTACGGCCTCCTGGTACCGGCAGACGGGTTTCCCGAATGTCTACGCCGTTCGCGGCGGCACGTCCGCCTGGACGGCCGCGGGCAGACCGCTCGACTCAGGGACGGTCGAGCTCGAACCCTGGGGTCTTGTCGAAGCCAGAACGCAGGTCGGTCTGCTGACACCGGTTGATTTGAGCAGGGCGATCGAGTCCGTGAGCGCGCCCGCGCTGCTGTTCGTCGGCACAAGCGATGAATTCGCCGCCGGGCATCTGACCGGATCGCGCTGGCTCTCACGGAGCTGGTTGGAGATTGAAATCGAGCAATTCGTGCCCGACCGCGCCCGGCGCGTCGTTCTCACCGATGCCGACGGCCGGGGCGCGATCCTGGCCGCCGCAACGCTAAAAAGGCTCGGCTACGAGCTGGCCTTTGCCCTCGACGGCGGCGTGCGGGCCTGGCGGGCCGCAGGTCTGCCGGTCGAGCGCGGCCTCAACGGCGTTATGCACCCGCCCGCGGACGTGGTCGCGGCAGGCCCCGACCGGACCTCCGCCGACATGGTCCACTACCTGGCCTGGGAAGAGGCGCTGGGCGCCAAGTACGGGCAATAGAGGTCGCCCGCCGCTTGGCTCAGACGAGCCGCATCATCCGGCGCACCGCCTCGAATACCGGACCCTGCCCCTCGGCGAGCGATCGGTTCGAGGTGAAGTGGTCTGCCTCCGTCTGGAGAAACTGTTCTACGGAGCCGCCGCCCGCCTTGATCGCCGCCGCCATTGCGTCCGCATCCGGCTGCGCGAAAGCCATATCGTTATCCGTCGAGACGACGATCGTGTGCGCCGGCAGACGCTGGATCGCGGCGGTCAGGTTGGGCACGAAACGTGGCGATTCGTGGTTGTCGGTCTCCGAGCCCGAGTCCGTGCGGTCGTAGGGGCCGCTGAAAAGAGTGAGGCCCTTGACCAGATCGGCCGGCAGCGCCGGCTCCGCGACCCAGTCACGCAGCGCGACGGCCGCCGCCAGCGTGGCGCCCGCCGAGGTTCCCGATAGGTAGATCCGGCTCGGATCGCCGCCGCGCTCGGCGATCTGGTCGTGCAGCCAGCGGAGCGCGTGTTCGATATCGTCGCAGGACTCCGGGTAGCGGGCGTCGGGAATGAGCCGATAGCCGACAGAGACGTAGATGGCGCCGTTTGCGAGTAGCGGACCGCCGACGTAGCCTTCGAGCCCAGCTTCGCCGTTCCTGAAGCCGCCGCCGTGGATGAAGGCGAACACCGGCGCCGAGCCGGTCCGCTCAGGAGAGTAGATGTCGAGAATCTGCCGCGCATGCGCGCCGTAGGGGACGTTGAGCTCATGGCGGTAGGTCGCGCGAACGGCGTCCGTGCGCTCTCGCTTGCGCGCCGTTCGCTGTTCTGGGGTCAGGACCGGCGCCGCGCTGCGATTCGTGTCCGTTGTCATGGCTGTGCCTCCGTTCTCGCCGAGCGATTCAATTCTCTGCTACTTATACACCCGGCCGCCTCGCGTTGACCGCTCGATCGAGCCGCTGCTAGCATGATCGTGCTCCAAGCAGCGCACCGGCGCTCGGCGTCTTTACGGCGGGGTAGCTCAGTCGGTAGAGCAGCGGACTCATAAGCCGCACGTCGGAGGTTCGATCCCTCTCCCCGCTATCTCCAAGCACCTCGAGACGCGGCAAAGGCTCCAAGGGAGTACCCTCTCGGAGCTTTTGCTCGTCCGGTAGGCGTGTCTGAGTTTCGCGTGCTCGGCATGGACCGACCTTTACGCTCCAGCGACATCGACCCGCTCAGCCCTCGGCGTGCATGAGGGCTAGAGCGCCGGTGTGCTGGCTGGCGAACGCCGGTGATGGGTTGCCTGCTCATAGGCATACGCGAACCCGAGCAACGTTGGCTCGCTCCAAGCCCGTCCCAGGAATTCGACGCCGACCGGCAGACCATCGTCCGTGTATCCGGCCGGCACGGTGAGCGTCGGGAGGCCGGTATGCGTGGTGAGGTTGGCGTTAACACCCGTCTGGGTGGGTGTGCCGATGAGCACCGGCTTCACGCGCATGGTCGGGTAGATGAAAGCGTCCAGGCTGTTGTCGGCCATGACGGCCAAGGTCGCCTGGCGCAGCACCGTCCGCTGGGCCAACGCCTGATAGTAGTCCTTCGTGTCCAAACTCTCGACCGCGTCTAGCCGCTTAAGTGTGGCAGCAATCTCCGGCACGTAGATGCCGGAGGCGACAATTTCATCCAGCGACCGTATAGGCGCCGTTGGGTGAGCATCAAAATATTTCTTTAGCTCGAATCTCGTCTCGGTTACGACCCCAGAAGATGACATGAGGTCGGCTAGGTTAGGAATACTTACCTCGATGACGGTGGCACCCTGTTGGCGCATCTCATCGGCCGCCCGCCGAACTACAGCGGTGACCCCAGGATCCGAAGGATCGAGCTCGAAGAGGTCGGTCAGCAGGCCAATGCGCGCCCCATTGAGGGCAGTGGCGCAGAGGGAGGCCGTGTAGGTCGCCGCCACGTTTCCAAGGCTTGCAGCTGTCTGGGGATCGGCCGGGTCGTAGCCGACCAGCGCGTCGAGTGTGACCGCTACGTCAGTCACTGTGCGGCCGAGTGGCCCGCCTATATCCTGCGTGTGCGACAGCGGGATGATGCCAGCACGACTGAGCAACCCCTGTGTGCCGCGCAGGCCGACTAGGCTGTTCTCCGCCGCCGGACAGCGAATGGAGGCCTCGGTATCCGTTCCCAGACCGATGGCGGCGTAGTTGGCCGCGATTCCCGCCCCGGTGCCGCCGCTGGAGCCGCCTGGAACGCGGTCGAGTGCATAGGGATTGCGCGTCTGGCCGAAGAGGGTGCCCACACACCAGTAGCCCAGCGCCCACTCCGTCATATTGGTCTTCGCGATAATGATCGCGCCCGCGTCGCGAAGCTTCCTGACCAGGAAGGCGTCATCCTGCGGTATCCAGCCCTTCATCAAAATGGAACCACCGGCTGTCTGCATGTCGGCGGTATCGTAGTTGTCCTTCACAAGCACCGGGATGCCATGCAAAGGACCACGCGGTCCAGCGGCCTGCCGCTCGGCGTCCAGCGCATCGGCCTGCGCTAAAGCATTCCGGTTGAACCAGCTAATCGCGTTCAAAGCGGGGCCCTGCTGGTCATACGCCTCTATGCGCGCCAGATAGAGGGCGACGAGATCGCGCGAACTGACCACTCCGCTAGCCAGCGCCGCCTGCAGCGCTGGGATCGTGGCCTCCAGCAACTCTAACTCATCGCGCCGCTTCCCCCGGACTTGGTCACCCATGGCCAGAGCCGCCCCGGTACCTCGACTACCGAATGCGCCCAATGAGAAAAGCCCCACGCCCGCAGCGCCGACACCGAGGCTTCGCAGGAGATGCCTACGTGTTCGGCGAGACAGGCCAGACGTAGCGCTCACGGGGTTAACCCGATTTTCGTCCATAGCCCGTCCTCCCCTCGCAGTGGCGATGCCATAAGAATGGGTTCAGTTCCTTTGTGGATTCGATAGCAACGATGGAGCGGGTTAGTTCCCCACAAGAGCCAAGGCCGCGGGCGTTAGGCTCCAGCTCCTCACCGATTGTTGGCCCGGGCCACTTCACCTATTTCGTAATCGCGGGTCAAGGGCATCGCGCAGTCCATCACCCAGCAGGTTTGCTCCAAGTGCGACGGCGAAAATGGCGAGTCCTGGGATGGTAGCCACGTGGGGCGCTACCGCCATCACATCCCGTGCCTGCGCGAGCATCGCACCCCATTCCGGTGTCGGGGGCTGCGGTCCGAGTCCGAGGAAGCTCAGGCCCGCTCCGAAGATAATCATCAGGCCGAGTCCCAGGGACGCATAGACGACGATCGGTGCGAGACAATTGGGCAGAATATGCGACCAGATAATCCGGAAATCCGAGGCACCACAGGCGCGCGCGGCACCTACGTAATCGAGGTGTCGAAGCGAGAGGACCGAGGCTCGGGCAACGCGAGAATACGACGGAATGACGACGATTACAAGGGCGATCATCGCGTGAGGTAGCCCCGGCCCCAGCGCCGCAACGATGGCAATCGCCAGTAGAATCGCCGGAAACGCCAGCAGGACATCGAACAGACGGCCCAGGATCATATCTAGCGCCCCGCCGTAGTAGCCGGCGGGCACGCCGAGCAGCAGTCCCAGCAATACCGCCGCGATGAGTGGCGCGATCCCCACCATGAGGGACGGCCGAGCACCGTAGAGCAAGCGACTCAAGATATCGCGTCCGAGCTGATCGGCACCAAGCAAATAGCCAGCGGTGCCGGGCGACGAGAGGCGGACACCCGTGTTCTGCGCCAGCGGATCGTGCGGTGCGAGTTGCGGGCCAATGACGGCTATCAGAATCGCACCCAGAACAATGGCCCCACCGCACAAGGCTGCGGGGTCGCCGGATAGCCGCCGCCAGAGCTCGGCGAGTGCGCCCCGACTCGCCGGGACGCGGCCCGAACTGATGGTGAGACCGAGCGCTGCCTCATTCGAATCTGTCGCCAACGTTCAACCTCAGTCGTACCGGATGCGCGGGTCCAGCATTGTGTAGGTCAGGTCAACCAGGAGATTGATGAAGACAAAGATGGTCGCGACTAGTAGCACGCCGCCCTGCACTACGAGGGCATCGCGTCGCAGGATCGCATTCTCCATCGCGAAGCCAATGCCAGGCCAGGAGAAGACCGTTTCCACCAAGACGCTCCCACCAAGGAGGAAGCCCAACTGCAGGCCAACAATCGTAACTACTGGCGGCAACGCGTTTCGCATGGCGTGGCGCAGAAGCACCTTGCGCTCAGTCAGACCTTTTGCATGCGCGGTTCGAATGTAGTCCTGGCGCAGAACTTCCAGCATCGCGGAGCGCGTCATGCGGGCAACGACGCCCGCAAGCGCGAAGCCGAGGGTTACAGCCGGCAGTACGAGGTGGTTCAGCAGATCGAGTAACCCTCCATTTCCCCGCGGCGAGTACATGCCGGATACCGGAAACCACTCCAAGTTGAGCCCAAGCAACAGTATGAGAAGCAGACCGAGCCAGAAGCTCGGCAGGCTGTTGCCCAAGAGCGCGAATATCATGCACAGCCGATCAATGAGCGACCCCTGATGGGCGGCCGAGATGATTCCCGCCGTGACCCCGACGGTGGTAGAGATTAGGAGGGCCGCGGCCGCAAGGAGGAGGGTGTTTTGGAGTCTCGGCAGGAGGACCTGTAAGACAGGCCGACCTTGCGTCAGTGAGTAGCCGAGATTGCCGTGCAGGACATTGACCAGCCATTTCCCATACTGCACAGGTAATGGCTGCGTTAGACCGAGACTTTGGCGCAAGGTGTGGAGATCTGCCTGGGTTGCGTCTGGAGGAGCGAAATTTAATGCGATATCGCCGGGGATTAACTTCACCAGGAGGAAGACGGCAATGCTAACGCCGAGGAGCGTTGGAACCAGTGCCGCCACACGCTTCGCCAGATAGGCGGTCATCTGGTGCTCCTATCGCGCATTACATCCCGATCGAACGGCCATAACGAGAGCAGGTACGCAGGCGCTACGTGTCGAGCCAGGTCTTGAAGAAGCTGAAATTCCATGACTTGGGGTGCACAAACCCATTCACCGCCTTCCGCCACGCCAGCGGCGCCTTGTCATGGACGACACTGAGAACCATTACATCCCCCGTCAGCAGGTCGATGGCCTGCTGATAGAGGTCGTAACGCTTCTGTTCATCCAGGGTGCGCAATCCCTCATTGAGCAGCCGGTCGACGTCTTGGTTGCTATACCAGCCCGAGTTAACGCCGTTGGGCGGCTCGTTCGCCGTGCTCACCCAGCGTGCGAGGCTGGTCGGATTCTCTGTTGGATAGGCCTGCGCGAATGCGGCGTACTCCGCTGGCATGCCCGCTCGCCACTTCGTAAAGAAGCTCTGCCACTCCTGCGTCTCGGTTTGGACCCTGATACCGACTTTCGCAAGATCTTGCTGAATGAACTCGTTCATGGAGATCGGCTCCATCATCCCAGACCCTGAGACGGGCGTCAGGACCTTGACGTCAAGTCCGTTCCCGTAGCCCGCCTCCTGGAGCAGCCGCTTCGCCCGTTGGGGATCGTAGTCGTAGGTCATGTCCTTGGGCGTTGGACGGTAGCCAGGGCTTCCGGGCGCCCAGAAGCGGTAGGCGGGTTCCGCTGTACCCCGAAGCAGATCACGTGCCATCCGGCTGCGGTCCACAGCCAACGCGGCCGCTTGGCGCACCCGCTTGTCCTTGAAGGACGTGTGTCTGAAATTCAGAATCCAAGCCCAGGTGTGGGGAATCGTCTGCTCCGACACGACAAGTTGGGAGTCCTGCTGTAGGGAGGCGACGCTGTCAGGGGGAACTACGGAGATCCAATCAACCTCGCCTGTCTTCAAGGCAGCAACCCGCGCTGTCGGCTCGGTGATGAACCGAATCACCATTTTGTCGACAAATGGCCCGCCGTCGTAGCGGCTACTGCCCCAATAATCCGAATTCCGTTCGAATGTCGCTTGGACGCCTTCCTCATTCTTCAGCAGCTTGAACGGGCCGGTGCCGGCACTGTAGTTCTGGTAATTGTCGTTCCCGTACCGCTTGATGATGTCGGGGCTGATCATGTACACCCCCTCCATCCGGTAGAGGAACTCGACATCCAAGCTCTTTAAGGTTATGCGGAGTGTTGAATCATCGACCGCCACGACTTCGCCGATACTGCCCAAGCTCGCACGCTGAACCGCAGCTGCGGCTGGGTAGTAATAGGGGTGGCTGGAATCAACCAGCCGGTCGAGCGTGAATTTCGCCGCGGCAGCATTGAATGGCGTTCCGTCGTGGAATTTCACCCCCGGGTGGAGGTAAAAGGTGTAGGTAAGTCCGTCGGGCGATATGTCCCAGCGATCAGCCAGCCCTGAACGGCGCGGAGGGATGTCGTGGAAGTTTTCGTAGTCGCGGTCGACGAGGGCCTCATAGATGTGGCGAGTCGCCCGGCTCGTGACGATCCCGCCGCCAAGTCCGTCCACTTTCAGAGGACCAACGTCCGATTCGAAACCGAGGACGAGCGTACCGCCCTTCTTCGGCTGCTTTCCTGATCCCGCCTGAGATGAACTCCCGGATGATTTCTGGGTGCTATTGCAGGAGCTCAGGAGCGCGATGGCAGCGGCGCCTGCTGCCACCCCCAGCCCCCTCCGCCGGCTCAACTGGGCATGTAAAAGCCCCTCCCAGTAACCAGACCGTTCCGCCATGGCAGTTGCCTCTTCCGTTGCTGTGCGGCGCGCATAATAGAAATCCCGTTGGCGTTTAGTACGCTCACCGTGGGATGCTAATCGCCGCCGGCGACCGGAGCAGTATTCGCGGCCCAAGCGGCGAGAACGTCCTCGGCCGGGGCGACCAGTCCAAATCCCTTTGCCCTCGTAAGCGCTGCCTCGTGCTCTTCTGCTCCAGAGGACGTACAGTCGGAGACAACTACGCTGTAGTAGTCCAACTGATCGCCATCGCGAGCTGTGCACTCGACACAGACGTTCGTACGTGTCCCGGTCAGAATGATCGATCTGATTCCACGTACCCGCAGAATCTGATCGAGATCCGTCCCGATGAAGGCACTGAAGCGGTGCTTCGTGACGATGGTGTCCCCATCCTCTGGCGCGATTCCGTACCAGTCGGCACCCCAGCTCCCTTCGCGGCAGGGGTAGGGACGATCCCCTAGCCGTGCTCGGAAATTGTCTGCTACGGTGTCGTCGTTGAGCGCGACGCGGACGAAGATGACTGGCAATCTGACCACTCGGGCTGCCGCCACAAGCCGCTGCAGCGTCGGAACAATTGCCTGGGACGATTGGACATCGAAGCCTCGTTGTCCCGAGGTTCCATCCTCATGGCAGAAGTCATTCTGCATGTCGATCACGAGTAGCGCGGCATGCTTAGGGTCAACTTTCTCCTCAAGCGTCCGTAGCATCGATGGTGCCTCCTCGTTGCTCGCGTCCCACTGTGGACGGTACGCTATACCCTCTCCGAATCCTTGTCAACGAGATTATGAACCGCAAATAATCGGTACTCAGTCGGGTCCCAGATGGATGTAGGTGAGACCCGCATCTCGGCCGCCATATCAAGCCGCGCCTGCTCCGCTCGCCACCGGCCCAGATATGTCGCGGCGAGATTGTGCCCATCATGTTCCAACCAGTTTTTCACCGCGGAGGATCAAACTGCCAGCGGCGGCCGTCTGGTCGTGGCCGAGGTGGAGTCTGGCTAAGCAGGCACGGCATGACCGCATATGAGAGCAGCCTAACGCGAGCATCCGCCCCATCCACTATCACGCGGGCGTCGCCGCCATCGCGATGTGTTTCGTAGGGTTGCACGTGAAGACTAGGTATCAAGCCAGGTCTTGAAGAAGCTAAAGTTCCATGACCTGGGATGCACGAAACCGTTTACGGTCTTGCGCCAAGCCAGCGGCGCCTTGTCATGGACAATGCTCACAAACCCGACGTCCTGGGTGACAATATCAACGGCCTGCTGATAGAGGTCGTAACGCTTCTGTTCGTCGAGCGTTCGCGAACCTTCATCGGTTAACCGGTCTACATCCACGTTGCTATACCAACCAGCGTTCACCCCGTTCGGTGGCTGGTTCGGGGTGGTCACGAAGCGCGCGAGGCTCTTCGGATTCTCTGTCGGGTATGCCTGTACGAAGGCTGCGTAGTCGGAAGGGATCCCAGACCGCCACTTCGTAAAGAAGCTCTGCCACTCCTGCGTCTCGGTCTGGACTTTGATACCGATCTTTGCCAAGTCCTGCTGGATGAATTCATTCATAGGGACCGGCTCCATCAGTCCCGACCCTGAGATCGGCGTCAGAATTTTGATGTCCAGACCATTCCCATACCCCGCCGCCTGCAGGAGATTCTTGGCTCGTTGGGGATCGTAGTCGTAGGTCATGTCCTTGGGCGTCGGACGGTAGCCTGGGCTCCCCGGTGCCCAGAACCGGTAGGCGGGCTCAGCCGTCCCACGCAGTAGATCACGTGCCAGGCGATTACGGTCAACTGCCAGGGCGGTCGCTTGGCGCACCCGCTTATCTTTAAACGCGTTGTGCTTGAGATTCGGGATCCAAATCCAGACATGCGGAATCGTCTCCTCAGAGACGACGAGGTGCGAGTCAGATTGCAGGGACGACACGCTGTCAGGTGGGACGACGGAGATCCAGTCAACCTCGCCTGATTTGAGCGCGGCAACGCGAGCAGTTGGCTCGGTGATAAACCGAATCACGATCTTGTCCACGAATGGACCACCGTCGTAGCGGCTACTGCCCCAATAATCCGGGTTCCGTTCTAGCGACGCCTGCACGCCTTCCTCGTTCTTCAGCAGCTTGAACGGGCCGGTGCCAGCACTGTAGTTCTGGTAATTGTCGTTCCCGTACTTCTTGATGATGTCGGGGCTGATCATGAAGAGCCCCTCCAAGCTCTTTCCAGCACATTGGGATCCTAAGCTTAGAATTCCACGTGGACAAGTTGTCGCG
>JADMIO011417963.1_pt1 | contig 71312 bp, 58 predicted proteins | sample 8958161 | NCBI WGS metagenome assembly JADMIO01 (sample SAMN16585339, study PRJNA669376) | soil metagenome | isolation source: Crop rotation soil | place: USA: Cullars Rotation, Alabama | collected 2011 | reverse complement strand
CGGCGGTTCGGCCGGCGCGGCGTCGAGCCTGTGGCTGGCGTTCCATCCGGACATGGCTGACCCGAAGAGCAGCGACCCGGTGGCCCGCGAAAGCACCCGGCTGATGTGTGCCGCCGTGAGTGGCGCGCAGACGTGCTTCGACCCCAAGCTGATGCGCGAGTGGATTCCGAACATCACCTACGGCGGTCACGCCTACGGCTTCCCGGGACCTGAGTACAAGTTCGAAGACTTCCTGGCAGCGCGTGAAAAGGTGATGCCGTGGATCGAGGAGTACTCGCCGTACCACCTCGTCTCGAAGGATGACCCCCCGGTGCTGCTCGAGTACAAGCTCGCTCCGCCCCCGAAGGGCGAAACGCAGAAGGACGCCACGCACTGCGCCTCGTTCGGCGTCGGGCTGGGCGAGAAGATCAAGTCGGTCGGCGGCACGGTGTACTACGCGTGGCCCGACGCGCCCGACATGAAGTACAAGACGGTCGCCGACTTCCTGATCGAGACGTTGACGAAGTAACGGTGATGCGTTCCACCTGTTGCCGTTGAGGGATTGACGGCAACGAAAGGTCGGACATAGCGCAGTCGCTTGCGGTTTCGCGCGTCCGTTGAAAAACGCGCGAAATCGCAAGCGGCGATGGTGCGTCAACCGCGTGCATGCTTAGGTTCATGTCAAACTGAGAGGTCTTGCGAGAATTTGCCATGAAACGTTCGGTTATCGCCTTCATCGCGGTGGTGCTGTTGGGATGGTGCGCTTGCGCCTCGGCCGCCGACTCGCCTCCGAAGAAGGCGCCCATTCCGTTTCCCGATTCGCTGTCGATCAAGCCGACGCTGGCCAACGTGCACTACGGCGAGCACGAGCGTCAGGTGCTCGATGTGTACAAGGCCGATTCGTCCTCGCCCACGCCGGTGGTTTTCTACATCCACGGCGGCGGATGGGTCAGCGGCGACAAAACGATGACCGACCGCATCGCCTTGCAGCAGTTCCTCGATGCGAAGCTCTCGGTGGTTGCGATCAACTATCGGATGGTGCCGCAGGCGGTCGAAGCCGGCGTGAAGCCGCCGGTCCAATGGCCTTTGCACGATGCCGCGCGCGCGCTGCAGTTCACGCGCAGCAAGGCGAAGGAGTGGAACCTCGATCCGACTCGCATCGGCGCGACCGGCGGATCGGCCGGGGCAGCGTCATCGCTGTGGCTGGCATTCCATCCCGACATGGCCGATGCGAAGAGCGCCGACCCGATCGCGCGCCAAAGCACGCGGCTCACGTGTGCCGGCGTGAATGGCGCGCAGACGTGCTTCGACCCCAAGTTGATGAAGGAGTGGATCTCGAACATTCGCTACGGAGGTCACGCCTTCGGTTTCCGACCGACGGCCGAGCGTGAGTCGGGCTGGGAGGAGTTCTATGCCGCGCGCGATTCGATCATGCCGTGGATCGAAGAGTACTCGCCGTACCACCTCGTTTCGAATGACGACCCGCCGGTGTTGTTGGAATATCCGCGTCGGCCGCTGCCGGGCGATCAGGCCGGGACCGATCCGACGCACGCGGCAGGCTTTGGCGTGGGGCTGTCGGAGAAGATCAAGTCGGTAGGCGGAACGGTGTATTTCGTTTACCCGGGCTCGCCGAAAGAAAAGTACGCCAGCACGACCGACTTTCTCATCGCCACGCTGCAAGCGAAGCCGTAACGACGCGATTTCGCGAGGATTACGTGCCGTTCCAGGCGTTTCCGTTGAAGGTGTGCAACCTTGCGGATAGCATGAAGTTATCCGTCTGAATGCCTTGCATGTGGAGCCCGTGGAATGAGTACGTATGCCGCGCGACGTCCGCCGAAAAAACGGCGCGACCTGGCGCCGATCTTCTTGTTGCTGATCTCGGTGATCGCGCTCCCGGCGCTGGGGTTGGTGGCTTGGAAGGTGCTGAAGCACAAGCCTGCCGCGACCGTCGTGCAACAACCGTCGCAGCCCGCGCAAAAGCAGCAGGCTTCGACGCCACAACACCGGGCGACTGACGTCGTCGGCGAGGTCTCGACTGAAACGAAACACATCCCGCGCGTAAGCCGCGGCTCGTTCCAGGATGTGTACGATTCCGACGAGCAACGTTTTGGAAACAATGGCCAATTCCGCGACGGTTCTGGCATGAACCGTGGCTCGAGCGGCGGATACTCCGGCGGCGGCGACGCCTCGCGCGCGGTCGAGAAGGCTGCTGCCAGCGTGAGCCAGGCGCTCGGTCTGCCCAAGAAGGTTCTTGTCGTGTGGCTGTTCGATCAGTCCGGCAGCGCCTCGTCGCTGCGGAGCGACGTCGTCGGACAGTTGCCGAATTTCTACAGCAAGCTGAAGACGCCTGCCGCCCCTGCCGGCGACCAACCCTCCGGCGATGACAGCCCCGTGCTGTCGCTTGTCGGCCATTACGGCGAGACGGTGACGTTCGAAACTCCCGAACCGGTTGCGACTGCCGCCGAGGTCGAAGCCGCCGCGGGCAAATCAGGGGACGTCTCGGGACACATCGAGAACACGTTCGCCGCGATCTCTGCAGCCGCCGACAAGGCGCTCGACTACCGCAAGAAAAAAGGCCGCTACGTAACGATCATCGTCGTCACCGACGAAGCCGGCGACGACCGCGCGCGGGTCGACGAAGTGCTGGCGAAGCTCACGCCGTACGGCATTCCAGTTCAGGTGATCGGACCCACGGCGCAATTTGGCGCCGCCGAAGGACCGAACCGAATGGCGGAAGGCGACCCGCCGGCTGGCGAGATTTGGGTCACGCAAGGCCCCGATACGCACGACCCCGACTGGATCAAGCTCGAATCGGCCCGCGGCAGCGACATGTTCGGCATCGACACCGGCGCCGGTCCTTACCAGCTCGCGCGCCTGTGCAAAGAGACCGACGGCGCGTACCTGGCCACGTCGTACAGCGGCGAGGATTTCAGGCTCAAGGGTTTCGAGCCGCACTACATTTCCGAGAAGGCATACGCTGAGCAACTGGCCTCGAACAAGGCGAAACGCGCGCTGGTCGATGCCGCCAAGCTGCCTCGCGCTGCGATTCAGACGCACATGAACGCAACGTTCAAGAGCGACGACGACGTGGCCCGCAACCGTGCGCTGGAATCGGCCCAGAAGCCCGTGGCGAAGGTCATGCCCGGCATCGACGCGCTCTACAACACGCTCAAGGCCGGCGAGTCCGATCTGCCGAAACTCGCGGGGAGCAACGACAAGCGCTGGCGGGCGGCTTATCTGGTCGCGATGGGTCGCGCCGGCGCCGCCAAGGTGCGTCACCAAGGCTACGTGGAAATGACGGCCCAGATGAAATCAGGCCGCAAGTTCGCCGACGAGAAGCACGACACCTGGGTGCTCGAATCGGTCGACGAGCCGATGGGCATCAGCGCCCTCGACAAGATGGCGCAGAAATCGCGCGAGTACCTCACGGAAGTCGTGAAGTCGTACCCCGGTACACCTTGGGCGCAAGCGGCCGAGGCCGAGTTGCAGACCCCGCTGAGCTATAAGTGGGTGGAAAAATAGCGTGTAGTCGCTGGCTGCTAGTTTCACACTGCTAGTTTGCGGAGGCGATATGTTCACGTACGCGGTTCGCGCTGCGCTGTTGGTCATCGTGTTGTCGTTGCCCGCGCTGGCATGCTGCCCGGCGCCCCCTCCGGGCATGTCGGTCGTGAATGCCGATCAGACCGTGATCATCCTCTGGGACGCGGCGAACAAAACGCAGCACTTCATCCGCAAGGCGTCGTTCAAGAGCGACGCCAAGGATTTCGGCTTCATCGTCCCTTCGCCCAGCCAGCCGGAACTCGACGAGTCGGGCAACGACGCATTTCCGTACATCGAGTACCTGACGCGACCGGAAATCCACCGCAAGTTCCGGCTGTCGAACCTCGGTTGTGGTTGCGGCAAGAGCGCATCGGACTCGGCTCCTTCGGCCGGCGTGACGGTGCTCGAACAGAAGACCGTGGCCGGGTTCGACGCCACCGTGCTTGCGGCAACTTCGGCCGCCGACCTCGTCCGCTGGCTCGGCGACAACGGCTATGCGTTTTCGCCCGAGGTCGAAGCATGGGCCAAGCCTTACGTCGATCAAGGTTGGAACTTCACTGCACTGAAGATGGCCAAAAGTGAGAACGGCGAACAGGTGAAGGACGTCACGTCCGACGCGTTGCGAATCTCGTTCAAGACCGATCGGCCACTGTTCCCGTACCGCGAGCCGGACTCGACGGCTTCGGCAGGAGCGTTGGGCGCGAACCACCGGCTGTTGCGCGTTTATTTTCTTGCCGAGGCGCGATACCAGGGGCAGTTGACCGAGAGCGACCCGTGGACGGGTTCAGTCGCGTGGAGCGACAAGCTGCGGCCTGAAGATCGTGCGACGATTCTCGAGCGGCTCAAGCTCCCTGCCTCGACCGGTCCCGCCGAGTTCTGGCTGACGGAGTTCGAAGATTATTGGCCCTACCGAGTGGCGCCCGCCGACGTTTATTTCTCGCGCAACTCCGATCAAAGCGTCCACAAGCGACCGATCGAGTACGTGTACGTGCCGTCCGTGCTGCCGACCGACGTCACTGCTTACGCGCTGGTGGCGATGATCGTCGGACCGATCTATTTCCGGCGGTTGCGGCGCCGTTAGCCGCGTCGCTTGCGACGCGCGTTCGCGCAGCGGAGCGCTCCGCTGCGCGTCGCGGCTAACCGTGTGACCGATCGCTGCGTTAGCGTGTCAGCAACTCGACGACGATGTTCACGTTCACGGGCAGGCTGAACTCGTCGGGCCCCGGGACGCGCTCGACGCGAATTTCCATCGTGTCGCGATCGAACGACAGGAACGCGGCGGCGCCGAGGTCTTCGCTGTCGAGGAGCGTGCGATACAGACGTTGAATGCCGACCGTGGCCTTCACGTGCACGATGTCGCCGGGACGCAAGAGCATCGAAGGGATGTCGGCCTTGCGGCCGTTGACGCGGAAGTGCCCGTGCGAGATGCCTTGCCTGGCCTGCGGACGCGTGAGCGTCAGGCCTGCGCGGCGGATCACGTTGTCGAGCCGCATTTCGCACAACGTCAGCAGGTGTTCGCCAGTGTTGCCGTGACGACGGCTGGCTTCGTGAAACAGCCGGCGAAGTTGCCGCTCGCCGAGGCCGTAAAAATATTTGATCTTCTGCTTCTCGCGCATCGCCTGGCCGTAGCCCGAGAGCTTCGACGGCTTGGTGTGCATGCCGGGAGGCGTGTCGCGGCGTTCGGCCGCTTTGCGAGCGCCGTTGTTCTCGAAAATCATCACGCCCAGGCGGCGATTGATCCGCGCCTTGGGACCGGTGTAGTGACCCATCCTCAAAACTCCTTGTCGTACAAACTCACGTGTTTCGTTAGCCGCGCCGCTTGCGACGCGCTCTCTCGACCGCACGCGCGTCGCAAGCGACGCGGCTAACTAGTCTTCGAGGGAAGGGGGGAGGCTCGCCAGCAATCGCCAGTAAGCCGTCAACAACGTCGCGTGTTGCGACTCGGCATGCCGACGCCTTTCGGCGCGCCAGCTCATCACGCGCCGCGAGACCGGCGCGATCACAAATCCCAGGCTCATCGCCGCAGCGATCGAAAAATGCAGCAATACAACCGCGAGCGACTCCCTCACGCCTCACCCTGGTCTGGTTCGGACGGCGCACCAGGCGACACGTCGCGGGAGAACTCGTTCTGTCGCCGCTGCTCGGCGATCGCCATCAGGCGGGCTATGCAGGCCGTGCGCCGCGCTTCGTCGCCGACGTGCTCGAACACGCGGATCATGTGCTGCAGGCAGTTCATGCACCCGACCTGCGCGGGCTCGAGCGGACGGAACATCGCGTACGATTGCGGCCACATATCGGCGCGGCTGTACATGATCGCCAGTGCTGCGCGGTAATGGACGCAATCGGGAGCGAGCGAATGCGCACGTTCGAGCACCGGCACGATGCGTTGCACGGGATGGCCAAGCTTCGTCATGTAGAACGCCATGCCGTAGAGCGGCTCGTCGCGTTCCGGCTCGCGGCGGCTCGCTTCGCGGCAGACGTTCAACGCCAGTTCATAGTCGCCCAGCTGCGCAAGCCCGACGGCCAAGGCGCTGAGGTGCGAAGTCGGCACGTCATCGCGGCCGGCAAGGTATTCGAGCGTCGTGCGAGCGGCCTCGCGCTGCCCCAGTCGCCTGAGGGTGTCGGCCATCGCCAGTTGCCCCGGGACCGACAGCGGCACGAGCATCTGGGCCGCTTCGAAAGCTCCCTGGGCCAGCTCGTACTCCTCCTGCCCGTGCCAGACGATCGCCTGCAACTCAGCCAGGCGTCCGTCGTCGGGCCGGCGTTCGAGTGCCAGGCGAACCAAGGCGTCGGCTTCGTGAAGTTGGCCGAGCTCGCACAGGCGCAGGCCTGTGTTCCACGTCGTTTGCACGTCGGCGGTGATCGTTGCCATCGCATCCTCCCTGTTGAAACATCAATGGGAGGCATATTACTGATATCGAGACTCAGTATCAACTATTTTTAGAGTGAATTGTTGGAAATGATGTAATTCCTTTGGTGGTATCTGTTTAGCCGCGACGCGCAGCGGAGCGCACGTCTCGTTCCCAGGCTCTGCCTGGGAATGGGCTGCCTGGCAGGCTCTGCCTGCCTTCGACACGGGTACGCGCCACGGCGAGGCGGAGCCTCGCGGCAGTTGATTCCCAGGCAGAGCCTGGGAACCAGTCTGACCTCACTGAAACGCGGCGTATTCCTTGCCGAGTAGTGCTGTGGCGATCTTCAGCTTCAGGATCTCGTCGGTCCCCTCGTAGATGCGGCAGACACGGACGTCCTGCAGATGCCGGCCTACGCGGTACAACTCGCTGAAGCCTCGCCCACCGTAGATCTGCACGGCACGATCGGCCGCGTCCCAGCCGGCATTCGAAGCGAACAGCTTGGCCTCGGCGACACGCAAGTCGGCTTCGGCGTAGAGGGCGGCATCGCCTGGGTTTGCGTCGCTCGCCTGCTTCGCCTCGGCGGCGCGTTCGACCATCACCAGGCTCGACGCGCGATGCATTTCGATCATCGCCAGGTGTTCCTGGACAAGCTGGTGCTTCGCGATCGGCTTCCCGTGCTGATGACGCTCCTTGCTGTAGTTGAGCGCCTCGGTCAGACAGTCTTCGATCACACCCACGCAGCCGGCAGCGACACTCAGGCGGCCTGAAACCAGCACGCCCATCGCCACGCGAAAACCCTCGCCCTCTTTGCCGAGCATATTCGCCACGGGCACCGGGTGATCGGTCATCTGGAACATGCCGGTGTTCGCCGTGAACATGCCCAGCTTGGCTGGCAGGTCTTCGACCTCAAACGTCTCGCCTGCCGTGTCGACGATGAACGCGCTCATGCGTCGTTTCTCGCCTTCGACGTTCTCGGGGTAGGCGAACACGATCACGGCGTCAGCGATCGCGCCGTTGCTGATCAGGTATTTTACGCCGTTGAGGATGAACTTGTCCCCTTCGCGGCGATACGTGCTCGTCATCTCCAGCGGGTTCGAGCCGGCGTCGGGCTCGGTCAGGCCGAACGCCAGCGTGCACTCGCCTCGGCAGCTCTTGGGCAGATACGCCTGTTTCTGCGGGTCGTTGCCGAACCGCAGAATCGGATACTGACCGATCGAGGTGTGCCCCGAAAAGAACGTCCGCACCCCCGTCCCTTCGCGCCCCAGGCGGATGAGTGCTGCTGCGTAGGTCGTGGCGTCGGCGCCGCGACCTCCGTACTGTTCGGGCACGGGAAGGCCCAGAATGTTGTGCTTTTTCGCGAGTTCGATCGTCTGATCGTTGTGGCGATGCTCGAGGTAGCACAGCTCCTCATGCGGACGCAACTCGCGGCAAAAGGCGTCCACATCGGCCAGGATTTTTTGGCGTTCTTCGGGCTTCATAGTTTTGGCGTGTCGGCGGCGGGCGAAGGTCGCTGACCGCGGTCCTCCTGACGTTTCAACAGGCGCTGTAAATGCAACTCGACGCATCCGGCGAGAATGCTGGTGTTGTAGCCCCCTTCGAGCACCGACACCACCTTGCCGCCAGCACTGGCGTCGGCAACGTCGAGCACCACATCCGTGAGCTCGGCGAAATCCTCGGTCTCCAGTTCCAACGATCCTACCGGGTCTTCACGGTGCGCGTCGAACCCGGCGCTGATGAGCACCAGTTGCGGCTTCACCTTGTCGGCAAACGTCTCGAGTGCATTGCGGAAGCGCTTGAGAAATTCCGCGCGCGGCGTGCCGAACTCCACGGGCAGGTTCACTGTGTAGCCCAGCCCCTTGCCGCTGCCGGTTTCGTCGGCTTTGCCGGTGCCTGGGTAGAACGGCCAGCGATGGATCGACAGGAAACCGACCTGATCGTCGGTCCAAAACGCATTCTGCGTGCCGTTGCCGTGATGCACATCCCAGTCGATCACCAGCACCCGATCGAGCTTCAGCGTGCGCGTGGCGAGGCGCGCCCCGACCGCAATGTTGTTGAACAGGCAGAAACCCATGGCGTCGTCACGCAGGGCGTGATGCCCCGGCGGTCGCACGAGGCACAGGGCCTGCGTGTCTTCGCCGGCGATTACTTTGCGGACGGCATCGTTCACCGCACCGGCTGCATGACAGGCCACTTCGTACGAGCGGCGGCTCATGGCGGTGTCGGCCTCGATATGTCCGCCGCCGTGCTCGGCCAGGGCGCGCACGCGATCGATGTACGCCGGGTCGTGAATGGGCGACAGGTCGGCTGGGGTCGCGGGGACCCAGGTCGGACGTTCGCACCGCTTGTCGAGCCCCGAACGCTCCAACTGTCGCGTGACGGCACGCAGCCGGTCGGCCCGCTCGGGGTGACGTCCCGTGTCGTGCTCGAGAAACAGCGGATCGCTGTACAGCAGCGTCATTCGGTCGTCCGTGGATTTCTAAGGCGAGCGGGAGGCGCAAGCCTCCCATTACTATCACTCTTTCCGCCGTTTGACCGTTGGAAGGACGCACCTTCCGCTCGCCCTGCAATTGCTTGACTTTCGTGTCCGGCGGCTGCTAGTGTAATATAGTAACCGTCGTTGCTGCAAAGCGTTAAGTCGGTTCGGGACGAATCGGCGTCGTCTCTCGTCCGACGTTCGGACAGGGCCCGAATCTACGCCGGCTGTCAGACCAGTCACCAGCGCCTAGAATAACTTCGTCGCCCCGCCGATTGCCGCCCGTTCGTGAGCGTGCCGCCGCGGGTCGTTGGCTCGTTGAACACTCGCATCGCCGTCGTCAGAGGAAGTATCGATCATGGGGATGTTCGGCCTGTTGCGTGAATCGCGAACCTTGTCGCTGCCGCTGTTGCTTGCCGCCGGCACCTTGCTGCTGCGGGCGCAGCCTGTGACGGCGCAAGAGGCTGCCCCGGCCGAGCCGCCGTTGATGGCGCGAGACTTCAAGGAGTATCCGAGCGATCAGGTCATGGCGCCGGCGAAGGCCAGGGGCCTCGAAATCAAGATCATGCAGATGATCAATGCCGGCGTCTTCGCGGACGATCAGCAGCAGAAGGATTTCGACGATTACTTCAAGTTCAAGATCGCTGAGTTGACGTGGGCAGCGAACCGCGCCGATTTGCCCAAGAAAATCGGCGACCTGAAGAGGCAGCGTCTCATTCCGGCAGGCAAGACCGAACAGAAGCAAGTGCACGATCGCTTGAATCAACTGTTCCTGGTGGCCTTGTCGAACTTCGCGTCCGACAAAGACTATCATCCCGCGGTCCGCTTCAATTGCGTCATGCTCTTGGGGAACTTGGACCAGGTCGAGCCGGAGATTGCCAACCCGGCGCCCATCGGTTTGCCGGCGGCACTCGACAAGCTGTTGGCGCTTGTCGCCGACGCCAAACAGCCCGACTACATCCGCGTCGCCGCAATGAACGGCATCAAACGCCATGCGAGCAGCCTTTCGCCAAATTCGATGACTGCCAAGGGCCGCGCCGATACGGTCAAGGTGCTCACCGCGCCAATCACGCTCGGCAATCCCGAGGCCACCGCCTGGGCCCGTCGTTTGGCCGCGAGAACATTGGGCTATATGGCTTTCAAATGGCCCGAGGCCAACAAGCCTGAAGTGGTCGCGCTCTCCCAGCAGTTGATGGACGACAAGGAGGCGACGCTGTTGGAGCGTTGCGACGGCGCTCGTGCGTTGAGCGCCATCGACAAAGCCGGCTTCGCCAATGCGGCGATCACGAAGCTGGCTTCGTCGGCGGGACAGGTAGCTGCCGACCTCGGCAAAAGCGCCGCCGACCCGCGATACAAGTGGGTCGATGATCCAGGACCGGGGAAGACAGCTTCGTTGCAATATCTAACGCATCAATTTCTGTGCGTGCATTCGGCGATCAAAGGTGTGGATGATAAGCACGGGTTGCTGGTTGCCGCGCCGAACGACGCCAAGGCCTTCTTGAACGAGCTGGCCAGCAAGATCAACGAGTTGGCCGACATCTGCTCGAACAAGGCGTTTGCGGTCGATGTTGCTCAATCGAAGTTGGCCGAGAAGGGCGAGCAGCTCGAGCAGTGGATCAAGACCAAGAACAACGGCGCCGTCGCCTCCGCCGCCGGCGCGCGCTAACTTCTCGCGCCCTTCTTGTGTCTTTCAAGCCGCGCCCTCGTCACGCGCGCCGAAGACGCTTGCCTCTTCGCGTCGCCGCCGTACCGTCTCCTCACGTTGCGTGACATTTGTACACCCATGCCCTAGAATCGCGGCATGGACCGTGTTTTTCTCGGCTTCGATCGTCCCGCACTTGCTAGCTCCGCCGCGTGGCTCATCGAGCGCGCTGCGCCCTCTTCGCGGTCGTTGGATCTGAGCGAGTTTCTTGTCGTGTTGCCGGTCGCCAGCGCCGGTCGCCGCCTCGAAGAAATCCTCGTGCAGCGGGCCGTCGAACGTTCGCTGCCGCTCGTGCCCCCCGACATCGTCACCGTCGGCGCTTTGCCCGAGCGGCTGTACGAAGCCGAAAAGCCCGCGGCCGACGAGGCGACGCTCAAGCTCGCCTGGGCTGAGGCCATCCACCAAACCGATCGCGACCGCCTAGCGCCGTTCTTTCCCGTGCTGCCTGAAGACGACGACACGCTGGCGTGGGTCGCGATGGGCGAGGTCATCGAGCGGCTGCACGTCGAGCTGGCCGCCGAGCGCTTGGATTTCCAGCAGGTGGGTGCCCGTGGTGCACGGCTGTCGGCGTTCGAAGAGCACGACCGCTGGGTGCTTCTGGCCGACGTTCAGCGCCGCTGGCTGGCGCGTCTCGACCAGTTGGGCCTCGGCGACAAGCACACCGCGCGCAAGCAAGCGATCGACCGACGCGCCTGCAGCACCGATCAGCGTGTCGTGCTGGTGGCAACGGTCGATTTGAACCGATCGCAGCGGGCGATGATCGACCTGGTGAGCGAACGGACGACAGCCTTGGTGTTCGCGCCGCAGGCATGGGCCGATCGGTTCGACGCGCACGGCTGCGTGGTTTGCAGCGAGTGGTGCGAAACGGGCATCGACCTTGTCGATGAGCAGATCGAGCAAGCCGACGATCCTACCTCGCAGGGAGACGCCGTAATCCGCGCCATAGCCGCTTACGACGGCCGCTACGCTCCCGATGAGATCACCGTGGGCGTGGTCGACGAAGCGCTTACCTCGCCCATCGAGCAGCGACTGACCGAGTGCAACCTTCGTTCGCGTTACGGGGCTGGGGTGCCGCTGTCGCGGACGCCTCCGCTGCGGTTGTTGAGCGCTGCCGCCGAGTTCCTCGACGATCGCCGCTACCCGGGCTTCGCCGCTCTCGTGCGCCATCCCGACGTGGCTGCCTGGCTTGACGGGAAGTTTCGCGTCGATTGGCTCAGTGCCCTCGACGCTTACTACGCCGACCATCTGCCACGAGAGTTCGACGGCAAATGGTTCGCCCAGGACGATCACGTCGGCACGGTGCGAAAGTTATATGCGAGCGTGATCGAGCTGCTGGGCGAACTCGTCGAGCCGCCGCGCCCCTGGACCGAATGGGGCAATCCAATCGCGGGGCTGTTGGTTCGCGCATTCGGCGACGACAAAAAGCTCGATACCGGGCGCGAAAACGACCGCCAGATTGTCGAAGCCTGCGACGCGATAGCCGACTCGCTCCGCAAGCACCAGCAATTGTGCAGCGAGCTGGTCCCGCGCGTGTCGGCCGCCGACGCGATCACGCTCACGCTCCGGGCGCTGGCGAACGAAACCATTCCACCGCGCGCCGATCCGAAAGCCATCGAGTTGATGGGCTGGTTGGAACTGGTGCTCGACGATGCACCGGCCTTGGTACTTGCCGGGTTCAACGAGCAGTTCGTCCCCTCTGCGCGCAACGGCGATTTGTTTTTGCCCAACGACCTCCGCCGCGAGCTGGGGCTGACCGACAACGATCGAGGCCTGGCGCGAGACGCCTACGCCTTGGCGGCGCTGTCGGGTTCGCAAAAAGATCTGCACGTCGTCTTCGGCAGGCGCAATTCCGACGGTGACCCGCTCACGCCCAGCCGTCTGCTGTTCGCCGCCGATGACATGACGATGGCGCGACGCGCGTATCAATGGTTCAAAGAAGCGACGCCCAACGTGAGGCTGTCGCTGCCTGCGTCGCTGCAACCTGGGCAAGAGCACGAGGCCGATTTCCCGGTGCCACGCCCGAAGCCGCTCGGCGAGCCAGTGACCGCGATGCGCGTGACCGAGTTCCGCGACTACCTGGCGTGTCCGTATCGCTACTACCTGCGGCACCGACTGAAGCTCGAAGCGCTCGACGACTCGGCCGAAGAGTTGGACGACGCGCAGTTTGGCTGGTTGGTGCACAAGGCGGTCGAAGTGTTCGCCAAGAGCGAGGCCGCGGCTTCGCAGTCGCCCGAGCAAATCGAAGAAGTGTTGTGCGCGAAGCTGCAAGAGCTGGTCGGCCAATTGTACGGCAAGCGACCGATGTCGGCGGTGTTGGTGCAGGTTGAGCAGATACGCCGCCGGCTACGCGCCTTCGCCGGCTGGCAGGCCGAGTGGGCGAGGCAAGGCTGGCAAATACGTTTCGCCGAAGAAGACCTGAAGCAGATCGAAAACAAGGCCTGGCTCGACGTCGACGGCCAGCGGATGACGCTCCGCGGTCGAGTCGATCGCGTCGACTACAACGAGCAGACGCACGAGTGGGCCGTGCTCGATTATAAGACCGGCGATTCGGGCAAGAGCCCGGACGAAACGCACCGCCGCCGCGGCGACTGGGTCGACCTGCAACTGCCGCTCTACCGGCACCTGATCGGGCCTTTGAACCTGGTGGGTATCGACGATCCGCAGAAGCTGCGGCTTGGGTACATTACGATTCCCAAGTCGCTCAGCCAGGTGAAGGTGCAACTGGCCGAATGGACGCAAGACGATCTGGCCGCCGCCGACGCGCAGGCGTTTGCCGTCGTGCGGAACATTCGCAACGAGGTGTTCTGGCCGCCGGCTGAGACTCCGCCCGCCTTCAGCGAGGATTTTGCCCCGATCTGTCACGACGGCCAGTTCGGCATGACGATCGCGCGTGAGCAGGAAGCCGAGGTGGGCGCATGACGCAAGCCGTCGAACGAAAGTTCGCCAACTTGGTGATACGCGCCTCGGCAGGGACGGGGAAAACGTTCCAGCTCTCGAACCGTTACATTGCTCTGGCGTGTGCAGGGGAATTGCCCGAGCAAATCCTGGCGGTCACGTTTGCCCGCAAGGCGGCGGGAGAAATCCTGGGTCGCGTGCTACTTCGGCTTGCCGAGGCGGCGCTCGACCCACGCAAAGCCAGTGCGCTGGCCAAGGAAGTCGACGAGCCGGCGCTCGACCAGGCCCGCGCGACTCGCGAATTGCGGCAGCTCATTCAGCGGCTGCATCGCCTGCGGATCGGGACGCTCGACAGTTTCTTCGTGCAGATGGCGACACACTTCAGCCTCGAGCTGGGTTTCACCCCCGGCTGGACGATCGTCGATGAAATTGGCGACCAGGAACTTCGTGCCGACGCCATTCAGGCAGTGCTCGACGGCAAAGACACCGGCGACATCGTCGCGCTCTTGCAGTTGCTGAGCAAAGGAGACGTCACGCGCTCGGTCACGTCGCAAATCTGGGACGCAGTCGGCAGCTTGTACACGCTGTATCGCGAAACGCCTCGCGACGCCTGGCATGCACTCAAGCGGCCGAAGGAGCTGTCGGTCGACGAAGTCGAGGGCGCCCGGCAGATGCTCGCCGCCGTACCATTGCCGCAGCACAAGTCGTGGGCCAACAGGCGCAATGCCGACGTGCAGTATGTCGCGACAGGTGACTGGCTGGCGCTCATCCGAGGCGGCATCGCCGGACAGATTTTGTGCGGCATCGATACGTACTATGGCAAGACAATCGAACCCGAAGTCCGCGCCGCCTACGAGCCGCTCATCGGGCAAGCTCGGGCGGTCATCGTCAAGCAGTTGGCCAATCAGACCGAAAGCACGTGGAAGCTGCTCGATGATTTCCACGCCGAGTACGAGCAGCTGAAGCTGCGTGCCGGTCAGTGGCGATTCGACGACGTGAGCCGCAAGCTGGCCGACTCGCTCAACGACGGCAAGCTCGACCGTCCCGGCTACCGACTCGATTCTCCGCTCGCTCATTTGCTGCTCGACGAGTTCCAGGACACGAGCCTCGCGCAGTGGGAGGTTGTCCGCCCGTTTGCCAAGGAGGTGACGCTCGGCGGACACGGATCGTTCTTCTGCGTCGGCGATGTGAAGCAGGCGATCTACGGCTGGCGCGGCGGGCTGTCGGAGATTTTCGACACGGTCGTCGCGCACCTCGAAGGCCTCGAGCACAAGTCGCTCAAGGAGAGCTACCGCTCGTGCCAGGCCGTGATCGACACCGTGAACCGAGTGTTTCAAAAGATCGCCGATAACCCGGCGCTCGAGGACACCAAGGCGCCTGCCCGTTACGCCGCCGTGCGGCAATCGTGGAAGGAACGCTATGAAGAACACTCGACGGCCCGCAACGACCTGGACGGCCACTGCCGCCTGGTGCTCGCGCCGCGCAGCGAGACGCAAGGCGACGCGACACTCGAGTTCGCTGCCCATGAAATCCGCCGGCTCGTGCGCCGCCACCCGGGGCGCACCGTCGGCGTGCTCGTCCGCACCAATGCCTCGGTCGCGCAGCTCATCTACCATTTGCGCAATGATGCCGTGCAGCCCATTCTCGCCAGCGAAGAGGGTGGCAATCCGCTCACCGACTCAGCCGCGGTGCAACTCGTTCTGTCGTTGCTGAAGATCGCTGATCATCCCGGCGATACGGTCGCACGCTTCCACGTTGCCGAGTCGCCGCTGGCGAAGGTCGTCAAACTCGTCGATCACGGCGACCACGCCGCCGCCCGGCGGCTGGCCGCACAGGTCCGGCATCAACTGGGCGTCGACGGGTACGGCCGCACGATCGACGGTTGGGTCAAAGAGCTTGCCCCGCATGCGAACGCGCGCGAGCTGAATCGCCTGCTTCAGTTTGTCGAGATGGCCTACAAGTACGATGCCGCTGCCACGACCCGCACGACCGACTTCATTCGGCACGTCGAGGGGACGAAGGTCGAAGACCCGACGTCGGCGCTCGTGCGCGTGATGACGGTGCATCAGGCCAAAGGCTTGCAGTTCGATATGGTCGTGCTCCCCGAGCTCGACAAGCTGCTGCGCGGCCAGGTCAGGCCTGTGGCGGTCGATCGTGACGAGGCTGGCGGACCGGTAACGCTCGTGTGCCGCTATGCCGGCGAGGACGTACAGCCGATGCTGCCCAAGAAATTCCAGCAGATGTTCGACAAGTCACCCGACCAGGCGGTGAACGAATCGTTGTGCCTGTTGTATGTCGCCATGACGCGTGCCGTGCATGCGTTGCACATGATCGTCGCCCCGCCAGCGGAGAACGCCAGGAGTGTTGCCAAGAGCTTTGCCGGCGTGCTGTTGGCTGCGCTGGCCGACAAATCGCGCGCCATCGAGCCTGGCGCGATCGTCTACGAACATGGCGACGAAACGTGGAGCGACAGCAAGTCCGTCGAACATGACGCCGCGCCGTCGGTCGAGCTTTTGAAGGTTAAGCTGCGAAAGGAATCTTCCACCCCGCGGCGAGCGCTCACGCGCCAGACGCCCAGCTCGCTGCAAGGCGGCGACAAGGTCGACCTGGCGCGACGCATGCAGCTCGACAACACGCGGGCCCTTGGCCGTGGCTCGTTGTTTCACAAGTGGTTCGAGTGTCTCGCGTGGCTCGACGATGGCGAGCCCACTGACAACGAACTGCTCGAAGCCGTCCGCGGCACGCCGTCAGCCGAGTGCGACCTCCCCAATGAGCTGAAAGAATATCGCGCGATTCTCCAGCGGCCTCAGGTGCGCGAGGTGCTCAGTCGCGCGGCATACATGAAGGGCCGCAGGGACATTCGCCTCGAAGGCAATCGCGAGCAGCCGTTCATTCTGCAGGAAGGCGAAAAGTTGATCCGAGGCGCGATCGATCGGCTCGTGCTCGTCTACCAAGGCGAGAAGCTGGTCGAGGCCGAAGTACTCGACTACAAAACCGACCAGCTGAGCGGCGGTAAAATAGCCGAGGCGGTCGAGCACTATCGACCGCAGATGGACGCCTATCGCCGCGCGGCAGCGCAGTACACGGGCTTGGACATGAAGCGCGTGACGGCGAAACTGGTGTTCGTCGTCCCGGGCGTTGTGGAATCCGTTTAGCCGCGACGCGCAGCGGAGCGCGTGAATCGGGCACTCGCACTCCGCTGCGCGTCGCGGCTAAACGGTGTACGGTTTACGTTCCAAACTCCGGCCGGCGGCGGTGCAACTGCCCTTGCAGTCGCTGCACGATCGAGCTGTGCATCTGGCTCACACGGCTCTCCGACAGGTCCAACGTCGCACCGATCTCCTTCATCGTCAACTCTTCGTAGTAGTAGAGGATGATGATCAGGCGTTCGTTGCGGTTCAGGCCTTTGGTGACCAGCCGCATCAGGTCGCTCTTCTGGATGCGACGCGTCGGGTCTTCGCCCTTCTTGTCCTCGAGAATGTCGATCTCGCGGACGTCTTTGTAGCTGTCGGTCTCGTACCACTTCTTGTTCAGGCTGATCAGACCCACGGCGTTCGCTTCGAGAATCATCTTCTCGAGTTCCGGGACGCTGATCTGCAACTGGCTCGACAGCTCGGCCTCGGTCGGCTGACGGCCAAGGCGCGTTTCGAGCGACTTGACGGCTTCGTTGAGCTTGCTGGCCTTCGAGCGGACGAGGCGCGGCACCCAGTCCATCGTGCGCAATTCGTCGAGCATGGCGCCGCGGATACGCGGCACGCAGTACGTCTCGAACTTCACGCCTCGGCCCAGGTCGAAGGCATCGATGGCGTCCATCAGGCCGAACACGCCGGCGCTGACGAGATCGTCGAGCTCGACGCCTTCAGGCAGGCGCGACCAAATGCGTTCGCCGTTGTACTTTACTAACGGCAGATATTGTTCGACTAACCGATTTCGAAGTTCCTGGGTCGGCTCGGCCTTGAAGGCATCCCAGACTTGCGCAATATCTTCGATCGCGGCTGTTGACATTCCATCCTCCGTGACGGTGTTCGCAGCGTCTCAGGCGTTTGAAGCGCCGAGACATGACTGCCGCATCCTTGCGGCGTAATCGGATTGTTCGTTCAACTGGTCAGCTTGTGAACCGAAGCCCTAGGTCGGCTCAACTTGCATGACCGGCAAAGTTTGACAGGTGGTTGCATACCGACAGTCGCACGTATCATCGACATATAGCAGGCGGGTAGTTGAAGGTTTCTGTCGGGAAAGTTGGGAATCAGGCAGCCAGCCGCGGCGCGGCGCGCGCCGACACGAGTTGCGTCAATCGCGCGGCGAGACGCTCGAACTGGCCGGCAGCAGGACTATCGTGGGCGGTGGTCGCTAGCAACTGGCAGTCGGCCGTGGCGGCTGCGATCGCCGGGTCGTCGAGGATCGCGCCACAGTCGTCGAGCGCGAGCCCCAGGAACCGCATGCTGGCGCGCGACAGACGATCGTGCACGTCGGCGGCGACTCGTGCCGAAGGCGCGAGGTTCACCAGCGTGCCGACGCTGTCGCGTCCGGCCATGCCCAACGTTTTCACCAGGGCGTAAGCGTCCATCACGGCGATCGACTCAGGCGTGGTGACCAGCAGCACGCGATCGGCGGCTTTCCAAAATCGCGCTGCCGCCTGGCTCGGTCCGTTGCCGACGTCCAAGATCACGAAGTCGGCATGCGCGCCGAGATTGCGAAGCTGCGTGAGCAAACGCTGCTGCGCCACTTCCGAACAATCGGCCAATTCGCTCCGAGGCCACGCGCCCGGCAGAACCAAAATGCCAGCCGGTCCGCGCTCCAGCGCCTCATGCACGCTGCGACGACCCGAGAGCACATCGGCTACCGTGTCCACGGCATCGACACGGCAGAGTTTGGTGGCGTCGGCCTTTTGAAAGTCGGCATCGACCAGCACCGTGCGACGTCCGTCGCGTGCCAAGGCCGCTGCCAGGTTGCATGCAATCGTGCTGGTCCCCATGCCGCCCTTGCCGCTTGCCAGCACGAGCACGTGAGGAGATTTGTACGCGTGCTCGCCCCCGCCGCGTCCCGCGCGGAGCACCAGTTGTCGAAGTTCGTTGGCCTGATCGCTCATGATAGTTGTCGACGATTCGTCGTTTGCTGGGTGCCATGTCCACGATTGTCGTGGACATGCTCATCGTTCCATACATGCCCACGGCGAGCGTGGGCATGGCACCCGATCAAAAATTCCTTAGCAAGAAGTGAGTGCCGGTTCCATGCCCAGGATCAGCTTCGCCAGGCGTCCACGATCGGCCGGCGCGATGTCGTCGGGAACGTTCTGCCCGTCGGTCACGTAGCTCAGCGGCAAGCGGCCGTTCGTCAGCACGCTCAGCAAATGGCCAAAGCTCGTCGCTTCGTCCAGCTTCGTCAGGATCAGTGCCGTCGTGCCGACTTCGGCGAAGCGACGCGCCGTGTGCTCCAGCGACGAAGCGCTGCCGACGCTGCTCAGCACCAGGTGCACTTCGTCGGCATTGGCTTCGGCCAGGAAGGCTTTCAGCTCCTGAATCTTGACTTCGTCCTTCGGGCTGCGACCGGCCGTATCCAGCAGCACCAGGTCCAAGTTGGCCATCGAACGCACCGCCTCGCGCATCTCGCGCGGCGTCGAAACCACCTGCATCGGCAGGTCGATGATGTCGGCGTAGGTGCGAAGCTGCTCGACGGCTGCGATGCGGTAGGTGTCGACCGTGATCAGGCCGATCTTCCGCTTCTCACGCAGGCGGTAGTTGGCGGCAAGCTTGGCGATCGTCGTCGTCTTGCCGACACCCGTCGGACCGACGAGCGCCACCAGCCGGCAGCGGCCCGGCTCGATCTTCAACGGTCCGCCGACCGACAGTTCGTCTTCAATGATTTGCGCCAAATGCGTGCGTAGCATCAGCAGGTCGTCGATGCCGTCGTGCATCATCGTCACACGTGCCCGCTCGACGAGGTCGCGAGATCGCTCTTCGGGAATCTCAGCTTCGATCAGCCCCGTGTAAAGCTGGAACAACACGTCGGGCAGGTCGTGCTGGGCAGTGTGCGTGCGGCGGCACAGGTCCTCGACCATCGAGTGCAGATGCGTGAGCTTCTTCTGCACGTCGGCATCAAGCGCGATGCCGATCTCGGAAGCGCGGCTGACGGTGCGCGGCTCGATCGGGCTCAAGACGGTCTGCGACGGCGCCGGCTCGTCGTCCCACGCGCTGCCTGGCATGCGGCTTGGGACGTTGACGTCGAGGGCCGCGGTCACTTCGATCTTGCGCAGCCCGGGGATCCAGCTCACCAGCGGACTGCCGAACAGCTCGCGGGTGTGCAGGATGGCGGCGTCGGGGCCCAGTTCGTCGCGCACCAGCTCGAGAGCTTCGTGCATCGAGGCGGCGCGGAAGGTTTGAACGTTCATGCGTTTTGGTCGGTGGTCAGTTGTCAGTGGTCAATTGGACGATGGCAACGGAATCGATCTGCGTGTCGCGGGTGATTTCGTTGTGGCTGAGGACGACAAGGTTGGGCAGGCGCGTGGTCGTGGCGGCTTTGAACGCGGCGCGAACTTCGGGACGCACGAGCACGATCGGCGGGCGGCCGGATCGGGCCAAGGCAGCGACTTGCGAGTCGACATCGCGGCACAGCGATTCGACGATTCGCGGCGGCATGCTCGAGCCGAGTCGGTCTTCCACGGCAGGGTCGAGCATCACGACGCGCAACCGTCCCGAGGCGTCGCGGTAGCGAGCCGAGATCGTGCGGGCCAGACGCTCGCGGACATGTTCGGCCAAGGCCGAGGCGTCGCGAGTTTTCGCAACGCACTCGCCGAGGGCTTCGAGGATCGCACCTAGCGGACGGATCGGCACGCCTTCGCGCAGAAGCAGCTGGAGCACCTGCTGCACTTCGGCCAGCTTCATCTGTCCGGGAATGAGCTCTTCGACCACGGCAGGCGACTGCGTCTTGAGCTCGTCGACCAGGTGGCGCGTGGCGTCGCGGGTGAGCAGCTCGTCGGCATGCTTGCGGACGATGTGCGCCAGGTGATTCGACAACAGGACCGCCGGCTCGACGACTCGATAGCCGAACATCTCGGCCCGGTCGCGCTTGTCGGGATCGATCCAAACGGCCGGCGAGCCTGAGACGGGTTCGACGGTCGTCGATCCCGCGAGACGGCCCGTCGCCGTGCCGGGATCGATGGCGAGGCACATCGTGGCCTGCACCTGTCCTTCGGCAACGACGGTGTCGAGCACTTTGATGCGATACTGCGACGGCGCGAGCTGCAGATTGTCGCGCACGCGGACCTTCGGCATGATGATGCCGATCTCGCCTGCGATCGACTGACGCACCCGCTGCACACGGTCGAGCAAATCGCCGCCACGTTTCGGATCGGCGAGCCTCACCAGGCCCATACCCAGCTCGATCGCCATGGGATCGACGGCCAGGTAGTCTTCGACGCGTGTCTCGGTTTTCTTGGCTTGCTGCTTGGTGTTGGTCTCGACGTCGGCAGCCTTCTGCTTGCGCGTCATCGAGATCGCGATCGCCGCGCACGATCCGCCGATCGCCAACAGCGGCAAGGTCGGAAGGCTGGTGAACACCAACAGTCCTAGGAAGCCGCATGTCACGAGCAGCGCTTGCGGGCGAGAGAAAAGCTGTGCGATGAATTGTGTCGGCAGGTTGCTCTCGGTGCTGGAGCGCGTGACGAGCAAGCCCGCTGCCAGTGAGATCAGAAACGCCGGGACCTGGCTGACCAGCCCGTCACCGATCGTGAGCTTGGTGAAGATCTCAGCCGCCTGTCCGATCGGCATACCGGCATCGAACACGCCGATAAACAGTCCGCCAACGACATTGACGAGCATGATGACGATGCCCGCGATGGCATCGCCTCGGACGAACTTACTGGCTCCGTCCATGGCGCCGAAGAAATCAGCCTGCTGCGTGATCTCGGCGCGACGTCGGCGAGCTTCGTCGCCGTCGATCGTGCCGGCGTTCAGATCGGCATCGATCGCCATCTGACGTCCAGGCATGCCGTCCAAGGCGAAGCGGGCCGATACCTCGCTGATGCGAGTGGCGCCCTTGGTGATCACGATGAATTGAATGAGCACGATGATCGCGAAGATCACGAGCCCGACGGCCAGCTTGTCGCCAGCGACGAATTGTCCGAAGCTGCGTACGACTCCGCCGGCCGCTTCGAGTCCGTAGCTTTGCCCGCGCGTGAGGATCAATCTGGTAGTCGCCACGTTCAGCACCAGGCGTGCGAGTGTGGTGGCGAGCAACAGCGACGGGAAGACGCTGAACTCCAACGGCGTGCGGACGTAGATCGTCGTCAGCAGCATCAGCACTGCCACCGCGATGTTCAACGACAGCAGCACATCCAGCAGCGCCGGCGGCATGGGGACGATGATCACCAACACGCTGGCGATCAGCCCCACAGGCAGGACAAGGTCCATGCCGCGGCCAAGTGCTGTGCGCATGCCAATCGTCGGCAAGGCGCTGGATGCCATGCAACAACTCCGGGGGGAACGCTAGCGTGCGAGGATGGTGGGAGAGAGACTCGAAGAGGGGGCGAAACGTAATCGAATTGTTAGCAAGTGTCCAGGGCGGTTGCGTTCCTACCAACGTGCGATGCATGACCATCGATGCGTTTACCGCAACGCTACAGGCCCGAGACGTGCCGGCTAGATGCCTGTGGGACACGAAGCACTGCCTGCGCATGCACGCATGCACTCAATTCGCCTGTAAAGATTTCAAGTTGACGCGCAGGCCGGGCGATAAGAGACTCCGCACCTGTCTGCCCCGATACCGTGGCACGGATGTCACGCTTCAGGCGGTGTGGGTCAAGGATGGATCGAGTGCTCATGTCGAATGTGCGTGTGCTTGCATGCGGATGGTTGTCGGCGGCGGTCCTGGCGATCGGCTGCGACCGCTCCGAAGCGCCTGCGCCGCAAGCCGTCGCATCGACCCCGCCGGTGACGAAGCTCGCCCGCGGCAAGATCACGTTCGTCGACGGCTACGCCAAAGGTTGCGAGGTCGCGCGGACCCAGGGGAAGCCGATGCTCGTCTTCTTCACGGCCCACTGGTGCCACTACTGTCATGCGATGGCCGACGATGCCTTCTGCCAGGAAGCGGTCGTCAAAAGCTCCGACCAGTTCGTGTGCGTGCTCGTCGACGCCGACGCGGAACAAGAGGTCTGCCGCCATTTCCGAGTTCGCGGCTATCCGACGATTCAATTCCTTTCGCCGCAAGGCGTGCCGTTGAATCGCATCACCGGCAAGCAGCCAGGGCACCAGCTCGTGATGGAAATGCAGGCGGCGCTTCAGGCTGTCGCCCGTCGCACGGGTGGCACGACCCGCGCACTGTAAGGCTTTTCCTCCTTACAACCTCCGCCCGCCTCATGGGCTATCCACATCGCTTGCGGCTTAGCGCCTCGGCGCGCCGCTTGTGACCCTCACCCCTCGGCGACTAAGATGGCCGCACGTTCGTACTCCCGTATCTTTCTGTTTTTTGACGCCACGACGCGCGGCGGCTCCTGATGGCTGTGGCGACTGAACCTCAGCAGAATCGGCAGAAGCCGACGCTTGGCCAGCACATCTTCGAGACGCGTTTCTGGGTCGGCATGAACGCGCGAGGCTGGTTCCGCCTGTTGGCGCGCAACCGTTTCGCCGTCGAGTGGCGGTACTTGCACGTCGCCATCGCCGTGAGCGCCTGGAGCGTCTTCAACAGCACCTGGTCGCTGGTGCAAAAGCTGTTCTACGGCCGGGCTGTCGCCCGCATCAAACTCGACAAGCCACCGATCTTCGTGCTCGGGCACTGGCGCTCGGGGACGACGCTACTGCACGAAATGATGGTGCTCGACCAGCGATTCGGCTTCCCCACGACTTACGCCTGCCTGTCGCCGAATCATTTTCTGCGGAGCGAGCCGCTCGTGAGCCGCTGGTTCAAAATCCCCGAACAGCGGCCGATGGACAACATGGCCGCCGGTTGGGATCGTCCGCAGGAAGACGAGTTCGCGCTGTGCAACCTCGGCGTGCCTTCGCCGTACCTGACGATCGCCTTCCCGAATCATCCCGAGCAGTATCCCGAGTATCTCACGCTCGAGGGGCTGACCGACGAACAAGTCAGTTCGTGGAAGCATGCGCTCATCGAGTTCCTCAAGCACATCACCTATCGCACCCCCAAGCGGCTCGTGCTCAAAAGCCCCACGCACACCGCGCGGGTGAAGACGCTGATCGAGATGTTTCCCGACGCGAAGTTCGTGCACATCGTCCGTGACCCGAACGCCGTGTTCACTTCGACGTTCAATCTGTGGAAAACGCTGTACGTCCGCCACGGGCTGCAGCACCCGAAGTACGAAGGGCTGGCGGATTACGTCTTCCGCACCTTCGAACGGATGTACACGAGGTTCGAGGCCGATCGTCCGCTCGTGGCGGCTTCGAACCTTTGCGAAGTCCGCTACGAAGACCTGGTGCAAGATCCGCGCGGCCAGATGCAGCGGATCTACGACGAGCTGGAACTAGGCGGCTTCGACGAACTCGCTCCAGCGCTCGACGCTTACATCGCCGCGTCGATGGAAGGCTATCAGACCAACCGCTACTCGAAGATCAGCGACGAGAATCGCCGCGAGGTTGCGCGGCGTTGGGGCCCGCTGATGAAGCGCTACGGTTACGAGCTCTAGCCGTCTAGGACGAAGAAAGCGAACCACAGAGGACACAGAGAGCACAGAGAAAAAGCAGAGAAAACAGGAACCACAGATGAACACAGATTAGTCTTGGATGAAGGCGGATGGGCGAAGAGTAAAATGATTCTTACTCCTCCGATCCCCATTCATCCAAATTGATCTGTGTTCATCTGTGGTTTCTCCGTTTTGCTTCTCTGTGTCCTCTGTGGTTCAATCTGCCGCTGCTGCATTGAGCGGGTTGAGCGCAGCTTCGCGCGCCAGCTTCTTCCGCCGGGCTGCGATCTGCGGATCGCCTTCGGCCTGCTTGAGCTCTTCGCGCATCTCCTGCGGAGTCATGCGGAGGCGTTGCTCGTACGTCCAGCGCTGATACGCGTAGTCGACGGCCCCAAGCGCGACGAGTGCGCCGGCCACTTTTAACGCGGTCCAAAGCAGCAGGTCAAACAAGTAGCCCGCCAATTGCGGGGCCGACAAGCTGCCGAGTGACGCGAGCTTCGTCGTCTCGCTCTCGGCGATCAGCCACAGCACGCCCGCCACGACCGCAATCTTCAGCACGCCAAAACCGAGTCGCATGGCGCTCGCGCCTGAGAAGATCCGCGCGAACCCGGCGAGTGGATCGATGCGGCTCGCATCGGGCATCAACTTTTGCGGCATCACGAGCACGCCGGTCTGCACCAGGTTCACCGCCACCGCGCTCGCCAGCAGCAGCCCCAACAAAGGCAACATCGCGCCCGCCAGCGACACGCCTAGCCGTCCCCAAAGGTCGGTCACAAACTCGGTGTCGGCACGCAGCCACGCGCTGCCGGCCAGTTGATCGGTCGTCAACGTCTCGAAGAATTCCGCCAGCGAACCGCCGAACCACGACACCAGCACAATGCCGACGAGCAACGACACCGCGCCGCCGAGATCGACGCTGCGCGCGACGTGCCCCTTCTGCCGCGCCTGCTGCCGGCGATACGGCGTCGCTTCGAGCGTTTTGTCGTTGTCCGATTCCGCCACGGCCGAGGCTGTTCCTGCGTGTGATTGCTACGAGAGATTGTCGAGCAGCAGTTCGAGGGCCGACTGCAACTGGTCATGCATCAGCCACGCGATGCCGCCCAGCGAAAGCCACAGTCCACCCAAGGCAGCAAGCACGTTCACGCCAAAGCCCAACGTCATGACGTTCAACTGCGGCAGCGTCCGCGAAAGCATCGCCATTCCCACGGTCGCGATCAGCACGGCGGCGATGCCCGGCGCCGCCACGCGCAGCGCAAGCCCGAAACCCTCGCCGACGAGCGTCACGAGCGCACTCACCAGGTCGAAGTCGACCGTTGCCGTACCCAGCGGCATCGCGACGAACGATTGCAGCAGCCCCTCGACGAGCAGCCGGTGGCCGCCGCAAAGCACGAACACCACGATCGCGAAGATCGTGAGAAATTGCGAAAGGACAGGCGTCGCCGCGCCCGAATCGGGGTCGAAGGCTTCGGCCAGCGACAGTCCGCTCATCTGCGCGATCACGGCCCCAGCCATCTGCAATCCCGCGATGACGACCGTCGCTCCGAGGCCCATCGCGAAGCCGACAAGCACCTCGCCCGCCGCCATCACGGCCAGCTCGACGAGCTGCGGAGGAGCGGTCACCGGCGTGGCCAACTGCGTGGGCGTGAGCACCAAAGCCAAGGCCAGTGTCAGCAGCACGCGCGTGGTCATCGGCACTTGCACGCCGCTCAGGATCGGCGCGCCCAACGATAGTCCAGCCACGCGGGCAGCGACCAACAGGAACGTGCAGAGCGGAAGTTGGCTCAGGGCCAGTTCGACGAGCGACGGCATCACAGCGCTGACGCCTCAGGAATAGAGTTCACAGACGATCGGGGATCTGCACGTACAAATCCTGGACGTACACGCACAGCTGGCCGATCACCCAGGGGAGCATCATCGAAGCCGCGACGACGACCGCCACCAGCTTGGGCACGAAGGCGACGGTCTGCTCCTGGATTTGCATGAGCGCCTGCACGAGGCCCACGATCAGCCCAACGACGAGCGCCACGATCAGCATCGGCGCGCCGACGAGCAGCGACACGTTCAGGGCTTCGCGTCCGAGGTCGACGGCGGTTTGCATGTCCATATAGAGGACCTTGATGGAATGTTGGCGCGGCACGCGCGTCGCAAGCGACGCGGCTAAACGGTGAGGTTGCTAACGGAAGGGGGCGAAACTATCGAGCAGCATGCCGACGACGAGGTGCCAGCCGTCGACGAGCACGAACAACAGCACTTTGAACGGCAACGAAATGAGAACCGGCGGAAGCATCATCATCCCCATCGCCCCGAGCACGCTCGAGATGACGAGGTCGAGCACCAGGAATGGCAAGTACACCTGGAAGCCGATCAGGAACGCAGTCTTCAGTTCGCTCAACATAAACGCAGGCAACAGCGCCTGCAGCGGGACGTCGTCGTAACTCGACGGCGTCGGTGTGTCGGGCAGATATTCGAGAAACAGCCACACGTCGTCGCTGTTGCCGCAGCGTTCGATCTGCTGGCTCATGAAGCGGCGGACAGGCGCGACGCCGCGAGTCCATGCCTGCTCGAGTGTCGCCTCGTGATTCGTGTAAGGCTTGATGCCTTGCTCGTACGCTTCCTTCCACACCGGCGTCATCACCAGCAGCGTGACAAACATCGCGATGGAGGTCATCACCTGGTTCGGCGGCAACTGCTGCGTCCCCAGCGCCTGCCGCAACAACCCAAGTACCACGACCACGCGCACGAAGCAGGTCGTCATCAGCAGCACGGCCGGCGCCAGGCTGACGACGCTCATCATCAACAGCACCTTGATGGTCGACGTCAGCCCTTCGGGGCTGGTCAATGAATCGGCGCCTTGGGCCACAATGGGAGGAATGCCTCCCGAAGGAATGTCGATGTGGGCAGGGGCGTTGGAGTAAGTTTGCGCGCTGGCGGTGTTAATCGTGCACAGCAGCAACAGCGCGAAACCGCAAGCGGCGATGGTGCGCTTGAAGGCGGGGCGGAACATGTTCATGCGGAGGTTAGACATTGCCATCCTCCCGAGCGCGCGAGGGCTTCGACGCCGTGAACTGCTGGAAGAGGCGGCGGAACGGATCGCTGGCGGCCTGCGAAGGGGTCGAGCGACACAGGCGTGTGAGCCGTTCGACTTCGGCGGGGTCGGTGATCTCGGTGATCGTGTCGGCGCCCGTCGGCGTGACCGCGACGAGGACCATCTTGTTGCCGATCTTCAGCAGTTGCGCGTGCTGGCGATGCGCGAGCGGCGTTCGGCCGAGCAGCTCGACGACGTCGCTCGGAACGAATTTCGAGGTCTGTGGCGCGCCGCGGCGAACGATCCAAGCCATCACGAAGAACAAGCCCAGCACCACGCCCAGACTGGCAAACACGCTCAGGGCCGACGTCGGTACGCTCGGCGCTCGCACGCGGCCTGACTTTGGATCGGCAGCGTTGCCGCGCGGTTGCGACGATGGCGCGAGCGGCAGCGCGTCATTGGCTGAATTGACGGTGGGTGCGATCGGATTGTGTCGCGCGACCTGTGGCTCTTGCGCCTCTACCGAGGCGGCAAACACCACGAGGCACAGAATCGAGAGGGCACGCTTCATGCGTCGTCACCCCCCGAGCTCATGTCGCCCGCCAGTTCGGTCACGCGCACGCAGAAGCGATCATTGATCACGAGCACTTCGCCTCGCGCCACCAGCTTGCCGTTCACGCGCATTTCGACGGGTGCATCGGAAGCCTGATCGAGGACGATGACCGATTCGTCACAGAGCGCGGCAACGTCGACGCGTTCGATCGAAGCCCGCCCGAGCTCGATCTCGACGTGCAACTGTCCGTGACTGGCCGAGGTTCGTCGCAGGGCGTGCGGCGCCTTGGGCGCGTCGTCGAAGTCGGGAAGTTCGAATCGCCGCGAGCCTTGCGCCAGGCTCTCACCGTCCAATGCCGCGACCGAAGCTTCGGCCTCATCGAGCATCCGCTCGATGCGTGCGGCGCCGGCCTCGAAGGCCGCCGTCGAGGGGCTAGCATTTCGCGGTGCAGCTTGCATGTTGTTGGGTGGAGGCGACATCGGCGCGCACAAAGTCCGGAGTCAAAGGGTGCTAACTGTCTCTGAAAACACCCGATCCGGCAAGGCCAACGTCCCGCATGCATGCGGTGCCAGCACGCCTTATTTAGCCGGCCTGCTTGGGGGCCGCGTGCGGTTAAGCCCGTCGGCCAAATAGGGCGATTTCGTCCAGCTCGCGGGCGGCAGCGGCCTCGCCCACGGCGTGAGAGCGATCGGCCTGCTTCTGGCGAAGAGTTTCGAGTTGTCGCACGTCCCGCTCGGCCTCGGACAGTTCGGCCTGACGACGCTCGACATCGCGGGCTGCCCCCACGCGTTGCTGCTCGACCGCATGACGTTGTGCCTCAAGCGAGGCGACGTACCGCTGCGCGTCGTGCAGCGTCGCCAGATCGATCGCTCCGAGGCGAGCACTGCTCCGCCGCTCGACGCTCAATTCGTTCGTGACGCGGGCCAACCCGCGGCTCAGGCCCGCTTCGCGCTCGAGAGCAGTCGCCAGTTGCAGCCGGCACTCATCGCGCGCGTGCTTGCGGAGTCGCAGGACCGGTTCGAGCCGAAAGTGAAACTTGTTCACGCTGCCGCCTTCGTGGGTTTGCTTGTGATGGTGGTGTACTGACGATGAATCTCCGCGAGCGCCTTCCGAGCGTCATCCACGCTGGAGCGTTCGTCGATCCCTTGTCGCAGCAGGGCGTCAATCGCGTCCCGCAGGTCGAGCGCGGCGTCGACGGTCGCATGGCTGCCGCGTCGATAGGCGCCGATGGCAATCAGGTCTTCGTGCTCACGCAGCGCAGCGAGCAACTCGCGCACGGTGGCGGCGCTTTGGCGATGCTCGGGCGCAGCGATCTGGTGCATCAGCCGGCTCAGGCTTTCGAGCACGTCGATGGCGGGATAGTGATTCCGAGCCGCCAGCTTGCGTGACAGCCAGGTGTGTCCGTCGAGCAGGCCTCGCACGGTGTCGGCGATCGGCTCGTTGGCGTCATCGGCTTCGACGAGCACGCTGAACAACGCGGTGATGCTCCCGGTGCGGCTGCGTCCTGCGCGTTCGACAAGCTTGGGGAGCAGCGAGAAGACCGAAGGCGGATAGCCGCGCGTGGCCGGTGGTTCGCCGGCAGCCAGGCCGATTTCACGCTGAGCCAGGGCGAAGCGTGTCAGCGAGTCCATCACCAGCAGCACGTCTTTGCCGGCATCGCGAAACGACTCGGCAATCGCCATCGCCGTCCAGGCAGCGCGAGTGCGCACGAGAGCGGGCTCATCGCTGGTGGCAACGACGACGACGCTTCGGGCCAGCCCCTCGGGACCTAGATCGCGTTCGATGAACTCGTTCACTTCGCGTCCACGCTCGCCGACAAGGGCGATGACGTTCACGTCGGCCGAGGTGTGACGCGCCATCATGCCCAGCAGCACGCTCTTGCCGACGCCCGAGCCCGAAAAGATGCCCATGCGTTGACCGCGGCCGATCGTGAGCAGCCCATCGATCGCGCGAATGCCGGTGCTCAAGGCTTTGTCGATGCGTGGGCGGCTGGTCGCCTCGGGTGGCGAGGCGTCGAGCAGCGCGCGGCCGGTGAGCATCGGCTGCGGCAAATGATCCACGCACTCGCCGTGGGCGTTCACCACGCGGCCCAGCAGTTCAGGACCCACGCGAATCGATCGTTGCGTGCGGGCCAATCGTACGCGTTGTCCGCGGCGGACGCCTTCGAGTGGATCGAATGGATACAACAGCGTCACGTCCCGGTCGAAGCCGATGACTTCGGCACGGAGCGAGGTCTGTCGTTCGCGAAGGATTTCGACCTGCGCGCCCAGCGGCGCGGGAAAGTCGGCAACGGCGAGCATCATGCCAGCGATGCGAACGACGCTCCCTTCGAGCGCCGTGGGCAGAATCGCATCAACGTGTTCGGCAAGGTCGTGTTCGGTAACGTCGAGCATCGCTAACTCAGCTCTTCCTCGATCCGCGCGAGTTGCGCTTCGACGCGCTGATCGATCGTTCCGTAGCGGGTTTCGACGATGCAGCCGCCGGCAGTCACCTTCGCGTCGGCGACGATCTCGACCGTGCCCAATCGCGAAAGCTCGGCAGCCACGCGGGTGACGTGCGGCCGCAACGAAGCCATGTCGGCAGGGCAGAGGAGCACGCGGACTCCGGCTTGCGCCGTGACCAGCTCGAGCGCCTCGCTCACGAGGTCGACGGAAATGTCAGGTTGCGAGGCCAGTTCGCGGCGCACGACTCGTGACGCGATCTTGCACGACAGCCCGACGGCCTGACGTTGCCAATGAGCCAGCAGCCCGGCGCGTGCTTGTTCGATCTGCTCGACGGCCTGATGCAGGGCGGGCAGCAGCGTGTTCAACTGCTCGGAAAGGCCGGCGCTCGCGCGCGAGTCGGCTTGCCGCTGGGCTGCCTGTCGGCCTTCGTCTTCGGCCGTGCGGCGAATGGCCTCGGCCTGCTCGTGAGCTTCGACGAGAATCGTGTGCGCCTGCTCACGCACTCGGGCCAGGTACGCCTCGGCGGCGATGCGACCCTCGGCGGCGGTCGGCCCCCGTGGGCCGGTGGCGTGATCGGAAACTTTGATGATCGTGGACATGCTCGATTGGCGCAAGCGCGTGCTGCGGTGTGATGCGATCAGGCGGCGGCTGCGAGGGTATGCGGTCCGCGCGGCCGGCCGTCACGCTCGGTGATGATCGACGCTGCCAGGCGGGCCCATTGGCGCTGCGCCCATTCGACGTCGCTCAGGCGCGTGGGCCCGAGGCGATCGAGCTCGCGCCGCAGACGCTTCGAATCTTGAGCGCCCATCAGCCCCAGCACGCGGTCAGCGAAGGCAGGCTTCGCGCCGGCGAGCGCCAGGCGGAGGAGTTGTGGCTCGGCCACGGCGATGGCCTGCGTGAGTTCGTCGTTCGACAGGTTCGTCAGATCGACGAACTCGATGGCGGGCGAAGTCGCAGGCGGCGCGGGCTCGCGCTCGGGGCCGGCAAGGTTGGCGAGAATGGTTTGTTTCGTGGCGTCATCGGCCTGCTCGAGCATGCCAGCCACGGCGGCCATGCCGGTCGCGCGGTGTCGCTCGCGGTCGAGCTGTGCGGCAATGCGAGCTTCGAGGGCCTGCTCGACTGCCACCAAGGCCGCGGGGTCGGCTTCGTCGAGGGCCAACAGCCGCTCGATGACAACGCGCTGCGTGTCGGGCTCGAGCGAGCCGAGCAGTTCGGCGGCACGGTCGGCGGCCAGATGCGCGAGCACCAGGGCAATCGTCTGCGGATGCTCGGCGCTCAAGAGAGACTTGAGCCGATGCGGGGGCATCTCGCGCAAGAACGTAAAACGATCGGTAGCGTCGGCCCTTGGTCCGATGGTGCCGGCGATGGCGTTGTCGTTGGTGGACGTGCGACCGCCCGCGCTCAGGAATTCATTCAGCACCGACTCGCGTTCGGCTGCGTCGATTTCGCCCAAGCTGTCGGCCAGACGTTGCACGAGCTCGGCCTCGCGGTCGTCCATCGAGGCCAACAGCACGGCGGCCGTCGGTGCGTCGAGGCTCGCGATCAGGATCGCAACCTTTCGCATCGAGGGCGTGATCGGTGGCTGATTACCGTCCATGGCTGATCCAACCTCGCAGGACGTTGACGGCGGCTTCGGGATCGTCACGAACGATCTCGGCTAGTTCTTCGCGGAGGGTGACGCCCTGCGGCACGGGGCGGCGCGTGTGCGGCTTCGGCACGTCTTCGACCGCTGCGTCGAGACGCCTTTGCACGTTCGATGTGACGGCGGGCTCGGCGGCCGGTTCGGGCTTGGTCTGCTTCCGTGATCGCATCTTCCAGGCGGCGACAATCGCCACGAGGCCCAACGCGATCGTCGTCCAAGGCATGCCGCTCGAGGGAGCCGGCTGTTCGTACCACGACGGATGCGACATGTCGGCCGACGGGACGTGCGAGAACGTGGTGACCGTGACCGGCGGTTGTGCGGCATGCGCTGTCGATGCGTTGTGCGGCAGCAGACGGCCGACGTGGGCGGCAATCTTCGCGCTCTCTTCTTTCTCGACTGCGTCGAGCGTCACGGAAGTCGTAGTGCCGAGCGCGGCCTCGGTCCGACGACGCCAGATGTTTTCGTAGTAGCTGCTCGGCACTCCGACCGAGGCGGTGACGACCTTCGGCGTGAGGGCAGCCAGATCGACCTGTGTGCGTTCGCCTGACCAGGTAGTGGCTTGCCGCTCGGTGCGATGCACCAGCTCGCGGTCCAATTCGACATGCACGCTGATCGTCGCGCCTCCAACGTAGGAAAGCGCGTTGCCGATCGTCGTTTCGTAAAGCGACTGATACTGCTTCACACGCGCCAGGTACGGATCGTCCTGAGCGCTCGGAAGGCCGTTGCTGAGTGCGCCAGTGTAGGTGCGACCATTAAGGTCGACGACGGTCACGCTCTCGGGGGCGAGGCCCGCGATGGCGCCGGCGACAAGATGCCGGATCATCGGCACCTGTTTTTCTTCGAGCTGCTGCGAGCCGACAGGCTTCACGCTCACGCTGGCGGTGGTGACGGTGGCCGACCGGAGGCCCCCTTTCTTCTGCGTGTCGTAGTGCACGGCGGCCCGCTCGATCCCCTGCATGGCGCAGATGATGAGGGCCAGCTCGCGCTGCTTGGCTGCCTTGAGCAACTCGTCTTGCTGATTGCGGCTGGTGAACGGGCCGACCTTCACGTTGGCTTCGGCCAGATAGTCGCCGAAGTTGGCAGGCAGCGCGCCGTGATCGGCCAAGGCAGCCATGTAGGCGGCTTGCTGCCCGGCGGGGACACGGATGCGGTTCGATTCGATGCGATAGCCGGGGAGCTTGGCGCGGCCGAAGGCGGCTTCCATGGCAGCCATCTCGCTCGAGGAGAAGCCTTGCCCGCCGAGCAGGTAGGCGTCTTCGCTCGATGGGCTGCGGCTGACGACGAACACGAGGCTCGTGATCGCCACGAGCGCCACACCGGCGGCCACCAGGCGCGCCGACGCCGGCAAGCGGCGAAACCGCTCACTCCATTCGCTCCAGGCCTTGTTCAACCAGTCCATTCGGTTCTCCGCTCGCAGGCGGCTTTCATCCAATGTTCGAGTCAGGTTATGCGACGGCCTTCAACGCACGTCGCGGCAAGCGAATCGTGAATGCCGCTCCGCCCTCGGGGCAGTTGCAGACCGTGACGTCGCCGCCGTGCGCTTGGGCCACGCCTTGCACGATCGCCAGACCCAGCCCCGTGCCGTGATGTTTGGTGGTGTAGAACGGTTCGAAGACGCGCTGCGTTGTGCTCGGCAGCCCGGGGCCGCTGTCGGCGATTTCGATCTCCACGCCGCGCGAGCCTTCGTAGGCGGTGATCACCAGCTCGCCGCCGCGCGGCATCACGTCGACGGCGTTGCTGACGAGGTTCGTCAGGGCGCGGCGGAGCATGTCGCGATCGGCCAGCACCTGCATCCGAGGCGGAACTCGCGTATCGACCTTGATTCGCGCTGCCATCAGCTGCGGGGCGAACGATTTGCAAATCTCGTCGAGCATCGCGGCGGGTGAAATCCACGTATCAACCGGCGTGCGCGGACGAGCGAAGTACAACAGGTCGTCGAGTGCCGCGCCGAGCGAGGCGGCGCCGGCTTCGATCCTGGCGATGGTTTCGAGGCTGGCCGGGTCGGTCTCGACGCGGCTGCGCATCGATTCGAGATACAGGCATACCGGCGCGAGATGGCTTTGCAGACGCTGGGCGAGTTCGGCCGTCATGTTGCCGAGTTCTGCCAACTGCGATTTCTGCGCGAGCTCGTCGCGAGTCGCTGCCAGTTCACGGGCGAGCGATTCCAACTGCGCACGCATGGTTTCATGAGTGCGATCGAGCTTTTGCACGCAGTCGCGCCACGCATCGTCGGTGGCAGCGAGCTTCGGCGCAGCCGTTCGCGCGGCAAGCGGAAGGATCGTCGGATCTTCCATGATCGACACTCCGGCAGATCGGTCGTGGTGTGTGCGCCGTGGCGCGCAAAGGCGAACCGATGCGCACGTTAGACTGCGTAACCGAGCGAGAAGAGGCGGGGACTTGTACCCGAAACGCCGCCGGAGAGTCAATGCAGCTTGGGCACAAGGCCTCGTTCCCAGGCTCCGCCTGGGAATGCATTGCACGGCAGGCTCTGCCTGCCTCGACGGCAGTGTCGTGCACCGGCGAGGCAGAGCCTCGCGGCAGTTGGTTCCCAGGCAGAGCCTGGGAACCAGGATGGTCCGCTAGCAGGCCGTGTCCGACGTCTGGCCGGTGATCTGCTCCATGATCCAGCGGTCCATGTCGCCGAGCATCATCGGCGCCAGTTCGTGCCCGCACGGATACTGCCGCAGCGCAACCTGCATGCCGGCCGAGTGCAGCAGGCGCAGGTTCTCGCAGACCGTGGCGGTCGGGTACTTCTGGCTCTCGCGACCGTAACCGAGGAACACTGCCAGGCGACGCGCGTCGGCAATCCGGCCCAAGGGCGCGCGGTCGGTCGGCAGTTCGCCGCCCAGCGACAGCACGCCGGCAAAGCGACGGGCGTGGCTGAAGGCCAGCCGCAGGGCCATCGTTCCGCCCGAGTCGTACCCGGCAATGAACACGCGATCGGGCGAGATGTGATAGCGGTCGCCTGCCAGCTCGATGGCGTCGAACACCGCCTGCTCGGCCAGCGCTACGTGGGCGCGTGCCTGCGGCCAGGTGTACTTGGTGCGTCCCGACGGAGCGCTCACGGTGCTGGTCCCGCGGACAGCCAGCCCGATGTAGTTCCGCAGGCTGATCAGCGGCATGATCCGCTTGAGTTGGTTCTCGTCGTCGCCGTTGCCGTGCAGCCACACCAATAGCGGATAGGCGTAGGCCGCCTCGTAGTGCACGGGGGCGAAAAGGGCCGAAGCCTGCTCACCGCGCACGGGAACAAACAGCGCCGAGCTGACCTGCCCAACCGCGGCCGAGGCGTCAGACGATTCGGAATCGATGCCCGTGGGAAACATCGGAATGCGGTTCATGCGTCGTACGATCCCTTGTAATGGATGCGTGACAGAGAGTTCAGCGAACGATCGCCTCAGACGAGGCACGACGTGTGATGCGAGCTTGCTTGAGTGTTCTACCGGCGACTTCTTCGAACGGAAACAGCGGGCCAGGGCACTCAGTGGCGGTCAAATCCTGATGACGAACGACATTCTCGGGCTTCAGGTCGTAGCGGGCGACAAGGCTTGCGACGAGATCTCGCGTGGCAGCGATCTGGCGTTCGGTCGGACGATGGCGCGTGAAGTCGCCGACCAGGCAGATACCAATCCCATACTCGTTGTGCTCGCGGCTTGCGGCGTGGGCCCCGTGCAGTTGATCGTTCCAACGAAACGTCTGCTCGACGAGTCCGTCGGCCATGCCTTCGCCGTTGCCGATCACGAAATGATACCCGATGCCCAGCCACGGTCGACCACTGCTGTCGGTTCGGCTGCGATGATCGGCGTCGATCGTCTCAACGTCGCCACTGTCGGTCGCTGTGTGATGCAGCACGATGTATCGCCAGGCCCTGGAGGGCTTACGCGGTTCGAAGACGCCGAGTGCGGTAGGTTCTGCCGCAACAGCAGTGCTAGCGAGCGCGATGTTTGAAGCCAGCGGAACCGACTGACTGGCGAGCGGCGCGGCGTCAGCCCGCCGTGCCGTGGCCGGATAGACAACCGTGTTGGCAACGGGCGTCGCCGGTGAATGCAGGCAGCTGGTGCACGAGCCGATCGCTAGCATCGCGATGCCCAGGCCGATCGAGTTCCAGAGGCGTGAGCCGTTTTCAATCACTTGCTCCCCGTCGATAAGCTGCGTTCAACGCCGACTCTACCCAAGTAGTGTAAAAAACGTCAATTGCAGCTTGCGCGCCAGCAAGCGCGCGAATGATGATTGCCTGACGCAAGCGTCGAGTCGTCAGCCCACCAACTTTTCCATGGCGGCGACGAGTTCTTTCACGGCATCGACGCTCTTCTTGAAGGCGGCCTTCTCTTCGTCGGTCAGCTCGAGCTCGATCACGCGCTCGACTCCCTTCGTGCCGAGAATCACCGGCACGCCGACGTAATACCCGCCGACACCGTACTCCTTCTTGCAGTACGCGGCGCAAGGCAGCAGCCGCTTCTTGTCGCGAACGATCGCCTCGACCATCTGCGCGGTCGATGCAGCCGGGGCGTAGTACGCGCTTCCGGTCTTCAGCAAGCCCACGATCTCGGCGCCTCCGGTGCGGGCGCGGTCGACGATCTCTTTCAGCCGTTCCGGCTTGATGAGCTGCGTGACCGGGATGCCGCCGACGCTCGTGCAGCTGGGCAACGGCACCATCGTGTCGCCGTGTCCGCCCATGAGCAGCGCGCTGATGTCCTCGACGCTCACGCCCAACTCCATCGCCAGGAATGCACGGTAGCGGGCCGTGTCGAGCACGCCGGCCTGGCCGATCACGCGCTCCGGCGGAAAGCCGGTGACTTGCCACGCTCGCTGCACCATCGCATCGAGCGGGTTGCTGACGACGATCACGACGGCGTTCGGGCTGCTCTTTTTGATTTCGGCAGCGACCGAGCCGACGATCTTGGCGTTCGTGCCCAGCAGGTCGTCGCGGCTCATGCCTGGCTTGCGTGCAATGCCGGCGGTCACCACCACCACGTCGCTGTCGGCTGTGTCGTCGTAGCTGGTCGTGCCGATGAGCTCGCTGTCGAAGCCCATGACGGGCCCGGCCTGACGCAGGTCGAGGGCTTTGCCTTTGGGCATGCCTTCGGTTTGCGGGATGTCGAGCAGCACGATGTCGCCCAGTTCCTGAGCGGCACACCAGTGGGCAGTTGTCGCGCCGACGTTGCCGGCTCCGATGATCGTGATCTTTGCGCGTCGCATGACGTTCCTCGCGCCTGACAGATTTCCAGAAAAGAAACCGTGAGTATGGGACTCGTGCGAGGCAAGTCAAGCCGCGGAGTTGATGCACAAAATCGTCACGAAAAAATCGTGCAAACTACTTGACGCGGCGCGCAAGAATCGCGACCACGCGCTCGGCGAAAGGGGTCAGGATAAGCGTGGCTGATGCCTCGCCGGCGACGCGCAGCTTCTTGCGGAGCGATTCTGGTTCGATTTCGACGCCGCGCTTCTTGACTTCGAGCCGACCGACGTTCCTTTCGCGGAGCCAGGCCTTGAGCCGCCGCTCGTCGAAGGGGAGCACGTCGAGCACTTCGAACGCCGCGAGGGCAGGGGACGCGAGCGGTTCATCGCCGGTGAGATAAGCGACTTGCGCGTGAATCGCCTGCAAGCTTTCGCGCGCGGCGAGCGCGCCGACAAGGTGCGCCGCCAGCACGGCAGCGTCGGGCTCGAAGACGTAACGTTGAATCTGCTGTGTGACCGTCGGGACAATGTCCGCCTCACCGCTCACGCTGTGCGCCGGCTTCCACTCTTCGCGAATGATCGTCGCCGTACGCTCGCTCGTCCCTTGACGTAGCGCTCCGAACCACGCGACAAGTTGCCGGCACTCGCGATCGCGGCTGATCCATTCAAGCTGCGCGCCGTCGAGCAGCGGATCGTCGGTGTCGGCCGCGGGGGCAAGCTTGAGCGCGGCGTTGCCGTTGCGCGCCAGCAGTTCGCGGAGCACGGACGTCGGCGGATCGTGCAGCTCGATCCGTGTTGTGCGTCGGCCCTGAGGGCGTCGGTCGGGATCGATGTGCCAGGCGCCGTCGGTCAAGGCGAAGTCGTTCACGTCCGACGAGATGACTTGAGCGGCGGGGCAATTCGCTGCCGCGATGAGCGCCACGGCCGGGTCGCGATCGACGCCGGTTGCCTGTCCGCCCGAGGCGAGAGCCAGCAAGTCGCCGCCGATGCCGCAGCACAAATCGGCGCGCGTCGCGAACGCTTCGAAGCGTGCAGCCTTGTAGGCCGCTACGTGCTCGTCGGTCGCCTGCTCCAGTCCGAGCGGCGTGAAGAACATCGTTGCGGCATCGGCGAACTTCGCCCTCGCGCGACGACGCAACTCGACCTGCTCGAGCACCAGGTGAACGCGCTCGGCCGAAAGCTCGCGCCTTACTTTCGCTGCGACCGCTACCGAGGCGACGTCTTCGTCGGTCAGGCGCTCGAGCCAGCGCCGGCCTTCTTCGCCCAGCAGCCATCGCAGGTCATCGAGATCGGTCACGTGGCGATCGGTGCGTTTGAAATGGGGATGAAAGGTTGTGCCTATTGTAGGAGGCGACTCCGTCGCCGAAATGGGTCACACGGACTCAACCGTAGCGGCACATGCGGCGGGGGTTCGGCGACGGAGTCGCCTCCTACAGACATGCCGGTCGTGCGGACGGTTGCGGTCGATCGCCTCGCGCAAACTACGGCACGCGGCGGCGATGAGTCGAAAGTTCGAGACGCACCTTCGCCGAACTCTTAGGACATGTTTAAGAAGGGCTCGATCGTCGCCGTGATGGCCTCCGCCGTCGGCCTGCCGTATCTCATCTCCAACGGCAAGGAACTGCAGCAAAAGGTGATGGCGTCGTTTGCGTCGTCACCCGCCCAGGCCACCGACCAGCCGTACGGGGCGTTCGGCGCGCCGATGACAAGCTACAGTCCTCCGGCCGCACCGCAGCACGATCATCTGCGCGAGGCCTGGCAGCCGCACGCGTCGCAGCCGAATTCGGGCCGCACCGAGATGCAGCCGCTGGAGGCCGTGTTTCGCTGGGACGTGACGACCCAATGGGTGCTGGGCAGCTGGTCGCGGGTGTCGACGTCGCTGGCTGAGCTGGACCTGCAGGGCTATCGCGTGGCGCTGGTGACGGGCACGACGGACCGAGACCTGGCCGGTTCGCTGACGTACTACTTCAATCCGAAGCAGCGGGTGCAACGGATCATTTTCCAAGGGACGACCGGCGACGCGCGTCCGCTGGTGCATTTGCTGGCGACGAAACACAACTTCACGCGGCAGATCACGCCCGACCCGAGCCTGTACATGTACCAGGTGATCGAGAAGCGGAAGATCATGAGCGAGCTGCGGATCAAGCCGGTGTCGATCGTTCGCCAGGAAGATCATTTCGCCCGGTTCGACGTGACGCTGGTAATGGAGCGTCCGGCCTCGATGCCGTAGGTTGGCTGGGTCGGTCGTTAGCCGCGTCGCTTGCGACGCGCTCCTGCGTTTCGACGCGCTCCGGCCGGGCCAACACGCGTCGCAAGCGGCGCGGCTAACGGCCGGGTGTCGTATCCACGTCCGCTGTCTATAATCGTGCCCATGCACGACACACCGACTGACGGCTCGACGACTTCGCTGGGTGTGAAAATCCGCGGCTGGCTGCAGAGCACCACGCCGCAGCCCGACTTGCCGGTCACCGGCGAGTTCCGGCTTCCGAAGGCCGAGCCTTCGCGGCCTGGCGATGCGCCGGGCATCGAGCACGACGAGCTGATGCGTCGGCAGGGTTCGGCGGTGGCGGTCCGCGTGACCTGCACCGACTACGCTGCCGATCGTTACCAGGTCGAGCAAGTCGAGGACCTCAAGACGTTTCTCGAACGCCATCGCCCCAGCTGGTCGCATGTCCGCTGGATCGATGTCGACGGGCTCACGGATATGTCGGTCATCCGCGCGCTCGCCGAGAAGTACGACTTGCATCCTCTGGCAATCGAGGACGTGCTGCACATTCCGCAGCGGCCCAAGGTCGAAGGCTACCCAGGTTCGGAAGGCCATCTGCCGCGGTTGTTCATCATCGCGCGGATGATGCGAATGGCCGAGGGTCAATTGGAGTCGGAGCAGGTGAGCTTCTTTCTCGGGCGCAACACGCTGCTCACGTTCCAGGAGACTGGCGGCGACGTATGGGACCCGGTGCGCCACCGGATCGCCAACCCGACATCGCGCCTGCGCGGAAACGACGTCAGCTTTCTGCTCTACGCGCTGCTGGACGCCATCGTTGATCAGTGCTTCCCGATCCTGGAGCACTATTCCGATCGCCTCGAGGACCTGGAAGAAAGGGTGCTCACGACTTCGCAGCAGGCAACGTTTCACAGCATTCACACCGTGAAGCGCGAGCTGCTGTTGTTGCGGCGGGCCGCCTGGCCGATGCGCGAAGTGATCAACGCGCTGTTGCGTGAAACGCACGAATGCATGTCCGAGGTGACGCGCACCTACCTGCGTGACGTGTACGATCACTCGGTGCAGATTATCGACCTTGTCGAAACGTACCGCGAATTTGCCACGGGACTGACCGAAACGTACATGTCGGCCCTTTCGATTCGCATGAACGAGATCATGAAGGTGCTCACGGTGATGGGCACGATTTTCATCCCGTTGACGTTTCTGGCAGGCGTCTACGGCATGAACATGCCGATTCCCGAGAACCAATCGCGGTGGTCGTATCCGGTCTTCTGGCTCGTGTGCCTGGCGACGGCTGTGGGAATGCTTGCCTTCTTCCGCCGCCGCAAGTGGCTGTGATGGGGCGCGGTCGGCGCACAGCAGGCCCCCGGCCAGAGGCCGGGGCTAATGAAATGACATGGATATCTAGCCCCGGCCTCTGGCCGGGGGCTGCGCACCATCAGGCGCTCGGCGCGTGCCACCTCGCAACTATTCCTTCTTCCAAATCTTCACGTCATCCACCACCGCGCTGCGCGGCACGGCGAGCCGCAGCATTCGCTTGGTCGGATGAGCGAAGCCGGGCGAGGTGAACTTGCCGGCCTCCTTACCATCAACGCTCGCCGTCACCGTATCGCCGGCGATCGTCACGAGCAGTGTGTGCCACTTGCCGACCTCGATTTGCGCTGGGAAGCGGCGAGCCGTGGTGGCGATGAGCGATTTCTGTTCCGCCGTCAGCGTCCCTGCCTTCTTGGCGTCATAGAACTTTAGGTTCATGTTGCCGGTTTTCATGTCGTTGATGGCGACGTACTTCGTCGCAAAATCGACTTTGAACAGGTGGCCGGCGTGAACGTCCTTCAGCGTGAGATCGGCGAAGTCGAGGCCCAGCACGTCTTGCGGGTCTTTGAGCATGAACCGCATTTCGATCGTGCCGTCGCGAAACTCGGCAGCGTGCGTGACCGACGCTGCGTGGTCGGCCTCGGGATGGGTCGTGATGTGCATCGCGCCATCCTTCAAGTCGACCTGCTTGTTTCCTTTCGCGCGGCTCTTGCTGTTCGACCCCCAGCCGTTGGAAAGTTCTTCCTTGGCCTCCTGCGATTCGTTTCGCTCGAAGTCGTCGGCGAAAATCAAGACGCCGCGATCGTCGGCACGAGCCGAGATATTGGCCCCGAGGGCGAACGGAACGAGGAGTAGAACGACGGCGAAACGCGTGTGCATGCGCTTGAAACCTCGGATGGGTCGCGGCGGTGTGGCGTGAGAGCGTCAATTATCGTTCGCGGCATCGAAAGCGACAACCACACGCACATCTGCTAGCTCTCGTTCCCAGGCTCCGCCTGGGAACGCACTGCGCGGCAGGCTCCGCCTGCTTGCTTGCCGACACGCGCCGAGCGCGCGCCTTGGTAGACGAGGAGGCAGAGCCTCGATGCATTGCGTTCCCAGGCGGAGCCTGGGAACGAGATCCCACGCCCGCGCCGAGCGCGTAGAAAATTCGCGAAAGAATTTGGTTGCAAGTAAGCCAACGAATTAGATAGATTCTGCACGCGATCGTAATCATCGGCGCGTTGCACTAGCGATGCAGCCTCTTATGCGGTCCCGCGACGGTGCGAGGGTGAAACGCCGGCACTGCCAAAAGCGCCGGCGGAGTGCACCGCGGCTCCAGTCGCGATCCAAGTGAGTTCGTTCTGCGAACGAAGTCGCTGTCTCAACCCCATTCAAGGAGTCGCAGCCATGCGATCCGCCTGCGATCAACGTGCGCGCCGACCGAAAGGTCGAATCAGGACCCAACTTGGGCTGGGACTTTCTCACCAAAACCCCCGTAATAGAGATGGTGAGAAAGTCGCGGGCCATTTCGGCCCTCCAAACGCTGTAATTGTCACGGATGCGATCAAAACTCGACACGAGGCTCGCTGTGCAGCCACCTCACCGGCGAATAAAATGAGTTCGATGCGACACCTTTTGGATCTCGATGCCGATTCTCTGGCGGCGGCGCTCGTTGAGCGCGGCCTGCCGAAGTATCGTGCCGCGCAAATTCGTCGCTGGCTGTTCGAGACGCAAGCCCGGTCGTTCGACGACATGACCGACCTGCCGAAGGACGTGCGAACGGCGCTCGCGGCGGACTTCACCCTCTGGTCGGGACGCATCGTCACGCACAAGCAATCCGACGACGGCACCGAGAAGCTGCTCATCGAATGGCACGACGGTCACCGCATCGAATGCGTGCTGATCCGCGAAGGCGCCCGACGCACGGTGTGCATCAGCACGCAGGTCGGCTGCGCGATGGGCTGCGTCTTCTGCGCGAGCGGGCTCGACGGAGTGGCGCGGAACCTGACGACCGGCGAGATCCTGGAGCAGATGCTCCAGTTGGCTCGACTGCTCGAACCGGGCGAACGTCTGAGCCACATTGTGGTGATGGGGATGGGCGAGCCGCTGGCGAACATCAACCACCTGATGCCCGCCCTCGAAACCGCCACCGATCCGAAAGGCCTGGGCATCAGCCATCGTCGCATCACGATTTCGACCGTGGGCCTGCCGCCGGCGATCGATCGGCTCTCGCAAGCGAACGTGCACTATCATCTGGCCGTGTCGCTGCACGCCCCGAATGACGAGCTGCGGAACCAGCTGGTCCCCGTGAACGCCAAGATCGGCATCGACGAAGTGCTCGATGCCGCCGATCGATACTTCGAAGCATCGGGCCGGCGGCTGACGTTTGAATACGTGCTGCTCGGCGGACTGAACGACAAGCCCGAGCACGCGCGGCAGCTGGCGGCGCTGCTGCAAGGACGACCGGCCTTGTTGAACGTCATTCCCTATAACCCGGTGAGTGGGCTGCCGTATCGCACCCCCGGCGAGCATGAACAGCGAAAGTTCTTGGACATTCTGCGGCATGCTGGCGTGAACGTGCAGGTTCGCCAGCGGAAGGGTGACCGCATCGATGCCGCCTGCGGGCAGCTGCGCAGATCGAACGTGGACGTCGTCGCGCTGGATGTGTCGCCGCTAGTCACGCAGAACGAACCGACCTGAGCGGGGTTGAATCACTAAGTCTACGGAAGCGTGCGTCTTGGCCGTCAGCGAATCATCTGCCCAGAACTACGAGCTGCGGGACCCCGACGTCCGGCTGATGCTCGAGGTGCGCGACGACAACGCCGCCGCCTTCGAAGAGCTGGTGCTTCGCTACCAGAACAGGTTGGTGACGGTGCTCGCGCATCTCATGGGGAGTCAGGACCTGGCCGAGGACCTGGCGCAGGAAACGTTCATGCGTGTGTACCGCGCGAGGAAGAAATACGTCCCTGGTTCGAAGTTTTCGACCTGGCTGTTCACGATTGCCAACAACGTCGCCAGCAACGCGCGGCGGAGTGCTTCGCGAAGGCGCGAAGTGCAGGTGGCTTCGCCTGCCGGGACGAGCGGCAGCACAGGCGTACTGGGGATCGATCAGATGGCGGTCGCCGCGAGCGGACAGATGCCGGCCCGGCAGTTGGACAAGGCCGAGATGCGCGACGTCGTGCGTCAGTCGCTGCAATCGCTCAACGAGCGGCAGCGAATGGCGCTGCTGCTCAACAAGTTCGAGGACATGAGCTACGCCGACATTGCCGCCACGATGGATTTGAGCCCGCAGGCGATCAAATCGCTGCTGTCGCGGGCCCGGGTGCAGTTGCGTGAAGTGTTGGAGCCGTACCTGGATCGCGGACAGGGACTTCAAGGGGGCAGGGGTCCGGAAGGCGCGTGACATGAGCACCTCGAAACCCGACGAACGCGCCGACCTGCTCGATCAGCTCTCGGCGTATCTCGATGGCGAGCTCTCGGCCTCAGGTTGCCGCAAGGTCGAACAGATGCTGGCCGACGACCCGCGCGCGCGTGACGAGTTGCGGCGGCTAAAGCAGGCGAGCGAGTGGCTGGACGATTTGCCGCGGAACGACGTCGAGCCTTCGTTTACCGAAACGACCATCTCGATGGTGGCGGTCGCCGAGGAGGAGACGCTCGACGCGGCGGCATCGAATGCCCCCGGACAGGCGTGGCGACGCTGGGCAACGCGCGGCGGCACGCTGCTGCTGGCGGTCGTAGGCGGATTTATCGCGATGGCGGCCGTGCGGCCGAGGCCGAACGACGTGCTGTTGGAGGACCTGCCGGTGATCGAAAACCTCGACGCCTACCGTCAGGCCGGCAACATCGAGTTCTTGCGTGAGTTGAAGGCACACGACTTGTTCACGAAGGATGAGTCGTTATGAGCACAACATCAACGGCGAGCGGGAGGCGCGAGCCTCCCGTGAACGGCAAGCTGGCGCTTGCCGCTCGCCTGACGATTCTCGCGGCCCTCGTCCTCACGGGCGCCAAAGCCAACGACATCGTCACCCAGCGCCGCGCGCAAATCGCGGCGATGGACGAGAAGCAGAAGGAAGTGTTGCTCGGCAAGTACGAGCGCTTCCAGAAACTGAGCGAGGCCGAGCGGCAACGCCTCCGCGATCTCGACCTTGCGTTGATTACCGACCCCGAAGGCGTCGAGCTGCGCGCGATTATGCGTCGGTATCATGCATGGATCGAAAACTTGCCGGGCGTGCAACGCGCCGAGTTGGCATCGATGTCGACTTCGCGGCGCATGGAGCGTATCGACGAGCTTCATCGGATCGAGCGCTGGCAGCGCGAACGGAACTTGAGCCAGCAGGACCTGAACGTGCTGGCTGACTGGTTGGAGCAGTTCATGGCCAAGGTGCCGCAGCCCGAGCGGCAGCGCGCGATTCTGAAGATGCTCACTTCGCGCAGTCAGCCGTTCGAGCCGGGGCGCAATCCGGGGGTCAGCGACCTTCTGCAACTGCGCGACAAGTTGTCGCCCAAAGCCCGTGAACAGTTGAACAACGCCGCCTCGCAACAGCAGCGACAAGACTTGATGGCGATGTGGTTCCGCCAGGCGATGCCGATCCTGACCAAGAGATACTCAGAAGCCGTCGAAGGCCCTCCATCATCGGAACGCCTGCAGAGGTTCTTCGATTCGGAGATTTCCGAGGGGGACCGCGAACGACTGCTGATGCTGCCGGCCGAAGAAATGCAAGGCGAGCTGCGGCGGATGTATCAGTTCCGCTCGCTCGTGCCGGGCAGCGGCAAAGGCCCGCCAGGTAAAGGCCCCGCGGGCAAAGGACGCCCGAAGGTGAGTCGTCCTTGAAGCAAGCGAGCCGGGAGCGTCAGCGACCGGAGCAGAATCGCTCGCGGCACGGCTCCGGTCGCTGACGCTCCCGGCTCGCCCTTACACGCTCGTTGTCGTCGCGCGCGTCGGCTTCGCCACGGCACTCGGCGGCGGGGCGCACTTTTTCGTGTAGATCTCGGTAATCAGCTCTTCGTAGCCGCGGACCATCCGCTCCAGCGACCAGTGATTCACGACCAGGTCGCGGCCGGCGGCGCCCATGCGCTGGGCGAGGTCGCGGTCGGCGAACAATTCGAGCACCCGCTCGCTCATGCCGTGCACGTCGCCTGCCGGAACGAGATAGCCGGTTGTGCGATCGATCACCGACTCGGGGACCGACCCCACGTGCGTTGCCACCACGGGCTTGCCGCAGGCCAGCGCCTCGAGAATCGAAACCGGGTTCGCTTCCATGTGTGAGGAAAGCGTGAAGACGTCGCTGATCGCCAGTAGTTCGGGGATGTCGGAGCGGGTCCCCAGGTAGTGCACGACCTTGTCGAGGTTCAATTCGCCCGTCAGTTTTTCCAGCTGCGGCTTGAGTGCTCCGTCGCCAATCACCAGGAAGTGGGCGTCGGGCCGGGCGGCGTGCACCCGCGCGGCGGCGCGGAGGAACAGTTCGTGATTCTTTTCGGGACGCAACGCGGCGACGATCGTCGCGACCGGCGCGCCTTCGGGAATGCCGAGCCGCGCACGCAGCTCGCTGCTGGGCGGAACGGGCTTGAAGCGTTCGACGTTGACGCCGTTGGGGATGACGAACACCTTTTTCTCGGGGCACCCTTCGCAGGCGGCGAGGTAACGGGCATGCGGCTCGGCAACGCCGATGAAGCCGTCGGTGATCGGCACGAGCAGTCGGTTGAGCCGCTCGACCCTATCGGGCAGACCCGTCGAGTGCAACGCCGACAGTACGACCGGCACGCCGGCGCGCCACGCGGCCAGGCGTCCCCAGAACATTTTGTCGCCGCCGGTGCCGACCGTGACGACCGCGTCGATGCGGCGCCGCTTGAGCAGCTCGGTCAGTCGGCCCCACACGCCAATGTCGTACTTGTTGGCGAGCAACCCGGTGAAGGCAGGCACTTCGTCGGTCAGTTGTTCGCCAAGAGGTCCGAACTCCTTGAGGCAGCACAGCTCGGGCTCGAAATGCACGCGATCCATGCGTCGGATCAGGTTGACGAGCAGCGTCTCCATGCCGCCGACGGGCATGCTGGTGATGACGAACATCACGCGCAGCGGTCCGCGATCGGCAGGGTGCACCAGCTTTTTGCGACGTTGTTTCATACCGCGCTCATGCTCGCCAGGGCTTCTGGGACGTATGGAGGGTCGACTCGCGAGGCATGCCGCTTGCGCGGATCGACCGTCACCGAGTTCTTCACCGTCAGCATCTCGGGGTCCCCGTGGATGCGGTGCAGGTGAAATGCTTCCTCCCCAGGGAAATTGTAGCCCCCAAAAGCCGAGCAGACGCCCAGATAACCGGCCTCGCGGAGCATCATGAAGGCCGTGGTATTGAGGTTATTTCGCAGTCCGTAGGGGAAGGCGAAGTACCGCATGGGCCGGTCGATGGCCGAGGCCAGCTCCTGCCCGGCAGCGATCACTTCGTCGTGCAGGCGTTCGGGGTCGTGCATCTTGCCGAGGTCGGCATGCGTGCGGGTGTGATTGCCGATTTCGATCCCAGCGGCGGCGTATTCGCGCAACTGCTCGACGGTGTTCGGCGCGAGCGGTTGTCCGCGGGCCGTGTCGTGCGCGAAGGGGGCGCCTTCGAGCACGGCGGAGGTCGTGACGAAGTACGTGCAGGGAATGTTCTCACGCACCAGCAGCGGAATCGCGGTGCGGCTATTGTCGGCGTAGCCATCGTCGAACGTGATGCACACAGCCGGGCGAGTGTTGCTCCCCGCGCGAATGCGCCGTTGCGCCTCCTCGAGCGAGATCATGTCGAAGTGTCGCTTCATCCACAGCATCTGCCGCTCGAAGGTGCGGGTGGGGCAGGTCCAGGCGTTCAGCGACTCGTCGGCAATGCGATGGTAATAGAGGATCGCAATCGGCGAGACGCCTTGCCGCGCGTCGTTGGCATTGCGCAGCCAGCGATACGGCAGTGAGCCGTAGTAGTAAGCGAGTCGAAGCGGTTGCTTCGCCCACCAGGCAGGAGTGTGTCGCCCCGGAATCATGTGCGTATGTTACTCCGATGATTCGGCCGAGTCACAAGTCACGGGCTTCGGCTGCGTGCGGCGGTTCCACCAATCGCGAGCATTCTCGCCGGCGGTCAGCAGCTTGTGCCGCATGCGCGCGCCGAGGTGTCGCCCCGCGACGGTCACGCTGGCTAGCGGTCGGGGTGCCGCACGCCACGAAGCCTTGTATGGCTCGTCGCCACGGAGCCAGTCGTAGCTGCGGAAGCCTTGCTCGATGGCCAGTCGCAGCGAAGCAATCGTGTTGAGCCAGCCGGCTTTCAGCTTGGCGTAGTCCGGGTCGAGGCCGCATTGATAGGCGTAAACGACGCTGCCGCCGATGATGCCGTACTCGGCGGCCACAGGCTTGCCTTCGTATTCGATCCAGTGCAGACGCAGTTTGCCCTCGGCAAACAGCCGGCGGACGACTTCCTCCTGGAAGGCTGCGAACCGCGGCGAGGCGAAGCACCCAGGCTCGCCGAGGCTCTGGCGGCGGCGCTGGTGCAGGTCGCACAGCACCCGCCAGCCGAACTCCATTTCACTCTCGGTCTTGGCCAGCTTGGGGACGCAAACGTTCTTGTCGAGATACTTGCGCGTGAGTTGCCGCACCCGGTCGCGCCTCGAGCGGGACAGGCATTCGAGGTATTGAGCCCACGAGTCGGGCAGTTCCAAGCGCCAGGCGTTGCACGGCTGGCGCGACTCGACCGTGTGGCCTCGCTCGCGCAAGGCTTCGACCAGGGCGAGCATCGCCGGGTCCGTGGCTTCCATGCCGTCGAATTGCAGCAGGTCCCACTGTTCGGCCGCCGGGCCCGAGAGCCATTCGGCGACCGTGCGAGCCACGGATTCGCGGTGCTCGGGGGCCGCCAACAGCGAAAGATAGTCGCTGCAGACCTCGCCGCTGCCCAGAAACGAGACGACTCGCCCGCGGAGCCGTGAGCGATTCATCTGCCAAGGGGCCAGTCCCACCAGCTTTCCTTGGCCGTCGCGGACGGCAAGGACCCAAGGCCGGGCGCTCATCAAACAGTAATGCCGTGCCCAGGAAAGGTTCCAATCCCAGGACCGAAACGGCACCCCGCCGCCCAGCACGTCCCAGGCCTCGCGCGTGACCGCCGGCGCAACGCCTCCCGTCACCTGGGCGACCTTCAGGTCGTCGAGGCTCGGTAGGGGCGTTGGCAGCGCAACGACCACCGGAAAAAAATCGTTGCTGACGGACTGGAAATCGTGCTGTGGCATCGTCAAACTGTGGGGCAATCCGTGCGAAGGTTTAGGGCCGTAGACAAATCTCTGTCGCGCTCCGGGCAAAGCAAACGCGAAAACGCGCTCTTGCCCAAAAACCTTAGTTCGCATGTAGGGCTGGCCGACGTTGCCTTTTGACAACACCGGTGATGCAGTGATGCCGAAGTGCAACCTGCCGCACCTGTGCCGTCCGAGGCGCGTCACAAGCCGGCTTCGTTAGTAACTGCACGTCTGCAAGGCGCTTAGCCCGCGTCTGCCGGCGTGGATCAGCGGTGGTTCGAGGGCTCGGCACCGGCCTTGCTTTGACTCGAACGCACCAGCCACCCCCAAGTGCCTCGGAGCGCAGGACCTAAGATGAATCCTCAAGCTACCCTCACCTCGATCAATCTTCGCGACCTGGCCCAGCCGTTCGTGAAGAACCCAGTTCGCTGGCTCGCGCCGGCCGCCGTGGTGTTTGTGTTGGCTGTGGCTTATGCCTTCACCAGCACTCCGACTTGGGAAGCCTCGCAGACGCTGGCCGTGCGTAACGACGCGATCGGCATGCAGGACTCGCCCGGCAAGTTCCGTCACAGCGACGAGCTGAAGGCGATTCTTGAAACTGTGCTCGAACTTTCGAAGAGCCGCACCGTGCTCGCCTCGACGCTCGCCGAGGTCGGACCTCCGGCCGATTACGAAGACACCGCTGCCTGGCCCACGAGCGATGACATCGACGCGCTGGCCGACGCTGTGAAGGTGGCTGCCCCGAAGGGTTCGGAGTTCGGCAAGACGGAAGTCTTCTACCTCAAGGTGAAGAGCAAGAGCGCTACCCGCGCGATCATGCTGGCCGACAGCCTGTGCCGCCAGATCGAGGCTCACTACGGCAAGGTCCGCAACAGCAAGGCCGAGAGCACGATCAACGAACTCGCCGAGACCGAGCGTCTGGCTTCGGCCGACGTGATCGACTCGACCGAACGTCTGAAGAAGATGGAACGCAATGTTGGCGGCGATTTGTCGGAACTGCGGAACCTGCACCAGGCTGGCGGCGGCGGCGAAAGCGATCTGCGTCGCAAGGGCTTGGAAATGTCCAGCGAACTGCGTCAAGCCAAGACCAAGCTCGCCGAACGCCAACAGCTGCTGCAGGCCTTGGTCGATGCCAAGAGTGATCATGACCGCCTGCTCGGCCTGCCGAACGGCATGCTCGAGTCGCTGCCGGCTTTGCGTAAGTTGAAGGATGGCCTGATCGACGCTCAGATGAAGACCTCGGAGCGATTGGGCACGATGTCGAAGGTCCACCCGAAGGTCCGCGCCGCCGAAGTGGCCGAGCTCGAAATCGCTCAGCACTTGAACGACGAATTGGCCGCCGCGATCCAGGGCGTCGAGATCGACCGCGACCTGGCCCAACGGCACGTCGACACGTTGGTCGAGCAGATGGCCGGCGTACAGAATCGTCTGGAAGAGCTGGCTGGCATGCGTGCCGAGTACTCGGCCCTGGTGATCGAGGCCGAGCACCGTTCGCGGATGCTGGCGGACGTGCAGCGTCGGCTCACCGAGTCGCGTGCCACACGTGCCAGTGCCGAGACGGCCAGCCTGATCAATCGCATCGATACGCCCGACGTCGGCTCCAGGCCGGTCGGTCCGAGCAAGGCCCTGATGCTGCTGGTCGGCATGGTGGGCGGGCTTGCGATCGGAACGGGCGTTCTGCTGCTTACCACTCCACCCTCGCGACCGGCAACGACGGCCCAAAACGTCGTCCCGCAGGCCGACCTCGGCCTCGGTCGTGAACTAGGTTTGAAAGGCACCTCGATGGGTTCTCCTCGGGCGGCCTGATCGGACTTCGGCTACCCGCACCCTGGAGTGCATGAGGGACTCGAATCGGCGAGCCCTCGAAGCCCCGGGTGTCTCCCAAGATGGCGACGATGACTTCAAGCACCCTTGAAACCGAAATTCCCAGTTTGCCCGACCGGCACGATGCCCCTGCATCGCCCCGTCCGCGCACGACTCGCGTGCTGCACGTCATCAATGGCGAGCACTACGCTGGCGCCGAGCGCGTGCAGGACTTGCTCGCCTTGCGTCTGCCGCGGCAAGGATTCGATGTCTCGTTCGCCTGCATCAAGCCCGGTCAGTTCGGCGAGGTGCGTCAGTCGCACAGCAGTCCGATCTATCCGATGCCGATGCGGCACAAGCTCGACCTGCGTTTGGCTCTCGAGTTGGCGGCGCTTGTGCGTCGCGAAGGCTTCGAGCTGATTCACACGCACACCGCCCGTTCGGCGCTCGTCGGCAGCATCGCCTCGCGCGTGGCCGGCGTGCCGATGGTGCACCACGTTCACAGCCCTGCGACGGCCGACACCGAACATCCTCTGCGCAATCGCATGAACGCCGCGGCTGAACGCCTGAGCGTGCGTCGAGCCTCCGCCGTGATTGCCGTCTCGAACAGTCTGGCCCGTTACGTCGACGAGCGGCGGCTCAGCCGTCAGCCGGCGTATGTGGTGCCGAATGGCGTGCGTGCCCGCGGAGCACTGTCGCAGCGCACCACACCCACCGGCCGCTGGACGCTCGGCGCGATGGCGCTCTTCCGTCCGCGCAAGGGCGTTGAAGTGCTGCTCGAGGCGATGGGCCTGCTCGTCGGCGAAGGTCACGACGTTCATCTGCGCGCGATCGGCGCGTTCGAGACAAGCGACTACGAGAACGAGGTGAAGCAGCTTGCCGAGCGGCTCGGCCTCAGCGAGCGGATCACCTGGCGAGGCTTTCAACGAAACATCGACGGCGAGCTGGCGGCGACCGATCTGTTCGTCCTTCCGAGCCTGTTCGGCGAAGGCATGCCGATGGTCCTGCTCGAGGCGATGGCGGTCGGAGTCCCCGTGGTTGCCACGCGTGTCGAGGGGGTGCCCGAGCTGGTCCGCGATCGCACGGATGGCGTGATCGTCGAGGCTGCGAGCGCACCGAGCCTCGCCGAGGGACTGAAGCAAGTGATGTCAGGCGCGGTGGACTGGCAGGCGCTTCGTACGAGCGCTCACCAGCGGCAAGTAGAGCAGTTTTCCGATGTTTGCATGAGTCGCAGCGTCGCGGACATCTATCGCAACGTGTTGGCCGGTCATCGACCGGTGCGTTCAAGCTAAGAGGCAGCGATGGATAGTTTCAATTCCGAGGAAGGTTCACAGGCCGTTATGACGGACTTCGTCGAAGACAGTTTCCCTGAGACCGTTCTTTCGAACCTGGGCGGCGAAACGGTGAACGTGCCCGTGTTCGTGCCCGGCAGCGATTCGGCTTTGGAGACCCCGTGGGTCGGCGCGAGGCTTGTGCCGGAATTGGCTCCGCCGGTCGTCGTCCCCATCGCTCCGAAGACGCCAGGCCTTCGCGAACTTCGACGCCGCACGCCGCTCTTTGGTTTGCCGGTCGACAACGTTTCGATCGACGAAGCCGTGGGGCTGGTCCTCAATCGGCTCGAGCACTCAAGCCCGAGCCGCGTGTGCTTCCTGAATGCCGACTGCGTGAACGTCGCCTGGCGTAACGCCGAGTATCGCCGGCTCGTACGCACTGCCGACCTTAGCTTTGCCGACGGCACGGGCTTGCGAATCGCCGGTCGATGGCTCGATCGTCCGTTGCGCGACAACGTAAACGGAACCGATCTGTTCCCTGTGCTTTGCAAGGCTTTGGCTTCCACGTCGCATCGCGTCTTCCTGATGGGCGGACACCCGGGCGTCGCCGCCGACGTGGCCGAGTGGATCGAAGAAAACTACCCGGGTGTGAACGTGTGCGGAGTTCGCAGCGGTTACTACGCGCCCGAGGACGAATCGGCCGTCGTGCGTGAGATCGCCGACGCGCGTCCCGACTTGCTGTTGGTAGGCCTGGGCGAACCGCGTCAGACCGAGTGGGTCGCGCGCAACCTGAAGGGTACCGGCGCCACGGTGGGGATTGGCGTGGGAGGCCTGTTCGACTTCTACTCCGGCCGCGTGCCTCGCGCGCCGATGTGGGTTCGCCGCCGAGGCCTCGAGTGGGCCTATCGCATGTGGCAGGAACCGAAGCGCCTGTGGCGACGCTACGTACTCGGCAACAGCGTGTTTCTCACACGCTTGGCCGCCATTCGCCTGCGTCGCAAAGTGCGATCGCTGTCGCGCTAACACAGCGCGGACTGGATTGAACCACGGAGATCACAGAGGACACGGAGAAGAGAAAGAGAGAATTCTGTATTAAAAAGAATTCTTTGTTTCTCCTCTTCTTCTCAGTGCTCTCTGTGTCCTCTGTGGTTGGCTTCTCCGCCTGCCCCACGAGTTGACGTCAATTCCCGCCGGGACCGTTGAACAGGTCCTTCACCCGCGCAAACGGCATCCGCAGGCGGAACAACTCCTGATAGACCGCGATGTAGTCTTCCTTCGTCTTCGCCGTGAACTGAACGCTGCACAGACACATCTCGTCGGTCGTTTGTTCGCCGAACGTCACGGCCTTCGGCGGGTCGTTGGGGTTCTTGGGATTGTCGGCCGAGTTGTCGTACTCCGCCTCGACAAAGATCTTCGTGTCCTTCGGCAGCTTGATCGGCTCCTTGTACTGGTAGAACGTCTGCCAGTTGAAGTCCCAGTCCTTGACCCAGATGAGCGGCTGCTGCGTGCCGTCGGGGAAGTACGCGGTCGTTTTCATCTTTCGGCCGATGTAGTGCATGTGCGGCACGATGCCGACGGCTTCGATGTCAGTCGGGACCGTGAACTCGGCGGTCCGCTGGTAGTTCTTCTCACCCGCCGGGATGTTGATGTTGAAGTTCATGATCAACATGCTCGCCACGTAGTGCGTCGTCGGCTTCTTGGTGAAGGTGATGCCTAACCGCGAACGGTCCTTCTCGGGCTTGCCGCTCGGATGGTAGTGAATCTGCAGCACGAGGTCCGAGTTCTTGCGCAGCAATTGCCCGTAGTGGTCGGGCAGGGCGCGTGGGTTGCCGCCCGGGGCCCAGCCTCCCAGGCCACCGCTCGGAATGATCTTGATGCCTCCGAACGACTCGTAGCCTTGCTTCTCGTCTTTGGCGTCCTGCTTGCGCGCCGCTCCCGAGTTGTCGAGAAAAAAGATCGAGTGATGCACGACGCGCGGATTGCCGGGCCTGAACTCGGCGCTCGCCACGGTCATGTCCTTGTCATTGCCGATCGGAATCACGAAGCAGCGGAACACGTCGCGCCCGTCGGCAGGCACGTCGAAGTCGTCCTCCATCTCGAGCACCAGGTCGGGCTCGCCCAATTGCCAGCCCTCGGTGAAGGTCGGTGTCGGTGGCAGATGCTTCGGGTCCCCTTCCGGTGCCCCGGCCACAGCCCAGGCTTTCAGCGTGGCAAGCTCCGCGTCGCTCAAGCGTCGCTCGTCCAGGAAGTCGCCGAAGCCGGGTTCGGCGTGCCACGGAGGCATGCGGCGGCTGGCGGTGATGTCGGCAATGAAGTCGGCCCGCTTCGAGGCGTCCTCATAGCTCAGCAGCGAAAAAGGTCCGACCTCGCCCGGGCGATGGCACGACGCGCAGTTTTTCCAGACGATCGACGCGACATCCTTCGACCACGTCGGCGATTCGCTTGCCGAGACCGTCGTACACGCACCCAACACCAGCAGCCCGCCTGCCAGACACACGGCTCGAAACTGTGACATCACGTTGACCTCGTTTAGGGTTTTCGAGTGCGGGTCGGCGGCAGAGGACATCCGAAAGGCTGTGTCTCGGCCACGGTCGGTCGTTTTCCTTCGAGCGTAGCGGCGATGGCCTCAGCCAGTTCGTGGGTCGTGGCTTCGGGCCTTCGCTGCCCGTTCATCGCATAGCGGTTATCGATGCGACCACGATAAACGATTTGCCCGTCCGCGGACATCACCACGGCCGACGGCATGGTTTTCACCCCTGTTTTGCTTGCCAGCAGTTGCTCGTGATCGAGCGCAAGCGGAAACGTCAGGCCGTACTCGCGAGCATGCGCCTTCGCCGCGTCGGCCGAGACATCGGGGTCGGAATGTATGCCGACCCACGCCACCCCCCGATTGTTGAACCGCTGATACAGCCGCTCGAACTCCGGCACGTAGCCGTTCGAGACCGGGCACTCGGTTCCCAGGAACACGAGCACGACCGCACGCTTGTCGCGCCACGCCTCGTTGCCGACCGCTTGTCCCTCGAGGTCGGTCGTCGCGTAGTTTTCCAGCTTCGGCAGGTCAGCCGCAAACGCGGACGACGCCAAAAACAGAATGGCTGCCGCCAAACCCCTTCTCCCTCCGGGAGAAGGTGCCGCGCAGCGGCGGATGAGGGCGGGTTGCGCAATCCTTTGCTGACGATCACTCATCATCCGCATGCACTCCACAGAATGTCGGATCGTACGAGCCTCGACGTTCCCTCACCCGGCTCGCTTTGCTCGCCACCCTCTCCCGGTGGGAGAGGGAGTTTTACGAACTACCCTGCAAACCCCTGGCTTCTGCCCACCGGTTCCGCGGGACCGTCGGCGGCGCCGAACACCTGCTCGGTGTTGTCGCGGAGCACCTGCGTCCCCAGGGCCAGCGCCCGGTCCTCGCTCCAGCCTCGGTCGATGCAGTAACGCTCGGCCAGCACCTTGGCCAGAATGCGTTTGAACATCGCGAACTTCGGCAACGCGAACTCCAGCTTGTACATGTCGCTGTAGTAGCCGATCTGCTTCGTTCGCGGCACGGCTTCCAACCTCGCGGCGAGGTCGTGCTCGATGAACGTCGGCGTGTTCGAGTACCACCAGTGCCCGTTGGTCACCACGTTCGGGCAGATCCAGCTGTAGCTGGCAAGCTCCTGGTTCGTCACGCTGGCCAGCACCGAGATCGGGAACGTCACCTGCGGGAAGCTGTTGAACAACTCTTTGTATTGGATCAGCGACACCCGGCTGTCATACAAGTCCTGCCCTTGATACACGCCCGCCGGATACACCTGCCGATTGACGCCGATCATCAGGTCAAACGGCAGCTTGTACTCGACGCAGTACTCGGCCAGCGTCCAAAACACGAAGTGCGACAGGCTGCGTCGCTCGTCGTCGCTGGCGTCGGCTCCGCGGCTCAGGATCTTCGACAACGCCGTTGGCGAAAGCTCCGGAGACTCGGGCGCGAAACTCGGCGGCAGCGAGATCGCGCACGCTCTCGCTCCTTTGCGCGTGAAGTGCTGAAACCGCTGGCCAATCGCCTGCTTCAAGGTCGCGGCCGACGTGACGCTCGACCCCGTCGCCTTGTCGAGCCGCAGCCGCACCTCAGGCTTCCACAGATGAAACACCAGGTCGTCGGTCCGAAGGCAAGGTACGTACGTCTTCGTGTCGAAGCCTTCCAACGGGTCGTCGAAGTCGTTCGTCAGGAACACGGCCGACAGACGACTCTGCTTGAGCACGTCATCCGCCCAGGTCGGTCCTTTCATCTTCGCTTCGGCCGCATCGTACAACGCCTCCCAGTTGTCAGGCGTCACGCGGTCATCCTTGAAGCCGAAGAACGCTTGTGCCAGCTCCACGAACCAGCTGTATTGAATCGTGTTGTCCAACGGTGCGAGCCGCTCGACCAGCCGACGCACTTTCTCCTTCGGCTCCAGCCCTGGCGCTTCGATGCGGGCCTTCGGCATCCCGGCCGAGTGCGCGAGCTCCGTGTAATAGTGATAGCCGAGGATGTCGGCCAACGTCTTCGACGCAGGCGCGAGCGGGTTGATGTGCGTATGGGGATCGACGATCACCAGGGCGTCGAGTTCACGGAATAGACGATCGCGAAGGTCTTTCGACATGGGAGGAGAATCCTCAGGGCGGGGGCGGGGACTTGTGGTTATAGCAGACCATGGACGAGTCGAGCAGTGGCGCAAATGCGTCGATCTGCGAGAGTTGTTTGCATTTCGCATTTAGTCGTTTGCATCGGATACCTTAATCAGGGTTGCGACACCGTTCCGCTGGATTTTGGTGAACGCCCGTGGAGCTACGACGACTCACCCCCGACGACATTCCCTCGGCACTCGGCTTGTGCACCGGTGCGGGCTGGAACCAGACCGAGGCTGACCTTCGGCGGATGCTCGCGCTCGGGCCGGACGGCGCCTTCGCGGCCTGGGAGGACGGTCGAGCTGTCGGCACGACGATGACGATCGCCTACGGCACGCAACTGGCGTGGATCGGCGTGGTGCTGGTCGATCCCGACTACCGCCGGCGCGGCATTGCGCTGGCACTCATGCAGGCGGCCTGCGATCGCCTGCAACGATGCGGCGTCACGACGATCAAGCTCGATGCCACGCCGGACGGCCGGCTCGTCTATCAGAAGCTGGGCTTCGTCGATGAATGTCTTTTCCAGCGGTGGAGGCTCGACACGCCCAAACCACAATCCGTTGCTGATGTTTCACGCGGCGGCTGGAACGAGATTGCGGCACTCGACACCGCCGCCTTCGGTGTCGATCGCTCGGCGCTCGTGCAAGCGATCATCGCCGACGCCGGGTTGCCGCTCGTTCAACGAGACAAGAACGGCAAGGTGACGGGCTACGCGTCCTTTCGCCCCGGCGCTCGCGCCAGCTACGTGGGTCCCCTCGTCGCCGAGGACGTGCTCACGGCAAGGTCGCTGCTCGCCGACGCGCTTGCCCGCACGGGCGACAAGCCCGTGATCGTCGACGCGAACGTCGATTTCGCCGGGGCGGTCGATCTGCTCCGCGAACTCGGCTTCGTCTGGGAGCGCGACCTGCTCCGCATGCGCCTCGGCCCCGACACGCGCCTCAGCCACTCCCCGAGCATTTTCGCCATCGCCGGCCCCGAAGTCGGGTGAGTGCATCGCCTTTGGCCGCATTTTCTTGACATTCGGACACTGGCTTGGTCTGATAAAGATCGTCCTCCGGCCGAGAACTCCAGCACCGCATCCGTCCTGCCTCCGCGGTGGCTGTCCCCCGGGATAGTCGTGCACCCTCCGGGAGTTTTCGATGATTTCGATCCTGTTGCGCTCGACGGTATTAGTCGTTGCGCTGACGATGGTCGCCCGAGGCGCCGAGAAAGCACCCGCGAAGACTGAGGCTGGGTCGGTCCCCGAGCACGTCGATTTCGACCGCGACATCAAACCGGTGTTCGCCAAACGGTGCTATTCGTGTCACGGCGCCGAGCAGGCTGAGGCCAGCCTACGGCTCGACCGTAAGAGCGAAGCGCTGAAGGGGGGCAACAACGGCCCGATCCTCGTCCCCGGCAAGAGCGCCGACAGCCGGCTGATCGCTTACGTCACGGGCAAGAACGACGACGACACGATTATGCCCCCCGAGGGCGAACCGCTGTCGACAACCGAAATCGCGATGATCCGCACCTGGATCGACCAGGGGGCCGCGTGGCCGGAAGAGGCGACCGAGAAACGCAAGAGCGACCACTGGGCGTTTCAGCCGATCGCCGCCCGCAAGCCGCCGAAGGTTGCCGAAGGCGAGACGCGCAACGGCATCGACAACTTTATTCTGTCGAACCTTGCGAAGAAGAACATCAAACCGTCGCGCGAAGCCGATCGGGCCACGCTCATCCGCCGCCTGAGTCTCGACCTGCTGGGCCTGCCTCCCGCGCCTGCCGACGTCAACGAGTTCATCAACGACACCAGCCCCGACGCTTACGAGAAGCTCGTCGATCGCTTGCTCGCCAGCCCCAATTACGGCGAACGTTGGGCAAGGCACTGGCTCGACCTGGCCCGTTACGCCGACAGCGACGGCTATGAAAAAGATACCGGCCGCCCGTTCGCGTGGCGTTACCGGCAGTGGGTGATCGACGCGCTGAATGCCGACATGCCGTTCGACCAATTCACGATCGAGCAGCTTGCCGGCGATTTGCTTCCCAACGCGACACAAGAACAGAAAGTCGCGACCGGCTTCCATCGCAACACGCTGACGAACAAGGAAGGTGGCGTCGATCAGGAGGAGTTCCGCGTCGCTGCCACCGTGGACCGCGTGAACACAACCGGCAGTGTGTGGTTGGGGCTCACGGTCGCGTGCGCTCAGTGTCACACGCACAAGTACGACCCCATCTTGCAGCGCGAGTATTACGGCCTGTTTGCCTTCTTCAACAGCGTGCAAGAGACCGACATCGCCGCGCCCCTCCCTGCGCAGTTGGAAAAGTACAAAGCCGATCTGGCTACCTATGAAACCGAACGCGCGAAGCGCACGGCAAATGCCGACGAACAGGCGAACAAGGCAGCGAAGCGTCTGGCACGTTGGGAAGAGTCGCTCGAGCTGGACACGCCGACCGAGTGGAGCGTCATTAAGCCGCAGGCCATGGCAAGCAATGCCGTCAACAAAGGTAAGCTGACGCAGGCGGCCGATGGCGTGATTGTGGCCGAGGGAGACTTCGGCGACACCGAGACGTATACGCTCACGATCGCCGCCGGCTCGAAGCCGATCACCGCCTTGCGTCTCGAGGTGCTCGCCGACGACAGCCTGCCGCGCCGCGGGCCGGGTCTGTCGAAGGGGGGCAACTTCGTCCTCAGCGAGTTGCAAGTCAAAACACTCGCTCCCGTTAAGCCGGGCGCAAAGGCGAAAGCCACGCCGGTCCCGGCAACGATTCGATTCGCCGAGGCCGACTTCTCGCAGTCGAACTACAACATCGGCGGATCGTACGACAACAACAATCTGACGGGCTGGGCCGTGAGTGGCGGCGTGGGCCGCGATCACGTCGCGATCTTCGAGCTGGCGAAGCCGATCGAGCCGAAAGACAAGGAGAAGCTCGTCGTCGCGCTCACGCAGATGTACGGCGGCAAGCATCTCATCGGCCGGTTCCGTCTGTCAGTCACCGATTCGACGGGCCCGGTCGGCGATGACAAGCTGCCTGAAGGCGTTGCCGCATCGCTGCGCAAGCCCGCCGCCGAGCGAACCAAGGCCGACAGTGGGCGGATTCTGGCGTACTTCCGCAAGATCGATCCGACACTGGCGAAGCTCGATCGCGAGCTGGCCGAGTTCGCCAAGAAGGCGCCGCAAGATCCGGCAGCGATGGTCAAAGCGCAAACGCTGGCCGAGCTGTCGAAGCCTCGTGAAACGCATGTGCTCGTGCGCGGCGACTTCCTGCGGCCTGGCGCAATCGTTGACGCGCATACCCTCGAAGTGCTGCCGCCACTGACGGCGCGCGGCGAGCAGCCCGATCGACTGGACCTGGCGCGTTGGATCGTCGACAAGGCGAATCCTCTGACGGCCCGCGTGACCGTGAACCGCGTGTGGGCGCAGATGTTCGGGCGCGGCCTCGTGCCGAGCGTTGCCGACTTCGGCACGCAAGGCGACAAGCCGTCGCATCCCGAGTTGCTCGATTGGCTGGCCCACGAGTTCCAAGAGACGTGGAGTCTGAAGCAGTTGCATCGGCTGATCGTCACGAGTGCCACGTATCGGCAATCGTCGAAGTACCGTCAGGACCTGCACCAGCGCGATCCGCTGAACGTGCTGCTCGCGCGACAGCGTCGCATGCGCGTCGAGGCCGAGGTGGTGCGCGACCTGGCCCTGGCGACCAGCGGCCTGATGGACTCACGCATTGGTGGCGAGAGCGTCCGTCCGCGGCAACCGGCCGATATCGCGGCACTCACCTACGCCAGCGGCTCGAAGTGGGTCGACAGCCAAGGCGCCGACCTCTACCGCCGCGGGCTGTACACGTGGTTCCAGCGGACGAGCCCTTACCCGATGCTCATGACGTTCGACGCGCCTGACTCGAACGTCACCTGCACCCGCCGCGAACGGTCGAACACGCCGCTGCAAGCCCTGACCTTGTTGAACGACCCCGTGTTCTTCGAGTGCGCCCAGGCGATGGGACGGCGCATCGTGGCGGAAGCCCCGAAGAAGCGCGAAGCCCGCCTCCGTTATGCGTTGCAGTTGTGTGTCGCTCGCAAGCCGAACCCCGACGAACTCGAGACCTTGGGCGAGTTGTTCGACGAGCAACTGGCGTTGATGCAAGCCGATGAGTCCGCCGCGAAGGACGTTGTCGGCCCCGCCGCGAAGGAAATCGAAGGCACGCCCATCGCTGAGCTCGCCGCCTGGACGATGGTCAGCCGCACGCTCATGAATCTCGACGAGTTCATCACCCGCGAATAGCCGTATTCATCATTCATCATTCCGCATTCATCGGTTCATTCCATGGATCCTCGCCAAGCCATTCTTCAACACGCTCGCCGCAACTTCCTGACAACCTGCGCCAACGGCATCGGTGGGTTGGCGCTGGCGTCGATGTTGCGCGATGACGGGCTGCTTGCCGCCGAAGCCGACACCGCGACCAGCTGCAACCCGCTCGCGCCGCGCGCTCCGCATTTCGCTCCGAAGGCCAAGTCGTGCATCTTCATTTTCCTCGAAGGCGCGCCGAGCCAGATGGACCTGTTCGACCCGAAGCCGAAGCTCAACGAGCTCGATGGGCAACCGCTCCCTGAATCGATGACGAAGAACGTCCGGTTCGCCTTCATCCAGAAGGAATCGGCCGTGCTGATGGGCTCGCCGCGCAAGTTCGCCAAGCACGGCGAGTGTGGCATGGATGTCAGCGACATGCTGCCGAACCTGGCCACGTGCGTCGACGACATGGCGTTCATCCGCTCGATGCACACCGAAGCGTTCAACCATCACCCGGGCCAGTTGTTGATGAACACCGGCGTCACGCAATTCGGCCGCCCCAGCATGGGCGCGTGGCTGAATTACGGCCTCGGCAGTCAGTCCGACAGCCTGCCGGGCTACGTGGTGTTGTCGGCTGGGCGCGGCACCAGCGGCGGCGCGAGCCTGTGGTCGAGCGGCTTTCTGCCTTCGACCTACCAGGGTGTGCTGTTCCGCAATCAAGGCGAACCAGTGCTCAACCTCGACAACCCGGCAGGTGTGTCGACGACGATGCAACGGAAGAGCCTCGACGCGCTCGACAAGCTGAATCACGAACATCTCGATCACCTGGTCGACCCGGAGATCGCGGCCCGCATCAGCGCTTACGAGCTGGCCTTCCGCATGCAGTCGGCAGCGCCGGAGCTGGTCGATCTGTCGGGCGAGACGCAAGCAACGCGCGATGCCTACGGCGTCGAACGCGAGGACCAGGACAATGGCGCTGGCAAAGGGGGCAGCAAGGGAGTATATGCCGCGTTCTCGCGCAACTGCCTGCTGGCCCGTCGTCTGGTCGAGCGTGGCGTGCGGTTCGTCAACCTGTACCACGCCTCGTGGGACCATCACAGCAACCTCGACAAAGAGCTCGCGTTCAACTGCGGCATGGCTGACCAGCCGGTCGCGGCCTTGATCAAGGACCTGAAGCAGCGAGGACTGCTCGACGAAACGCTCGTCGTGTGGGCGGGTGAGTTCGGCCGCACGCCACTCGGCGAGAACCGCAAGGGACGTTCGGCAAACACCGGCCGCGACCATCACCCGTTCGCATTCACGCTGTGGATGGCGGGCGGCGGCATCAAGGGTGGCACGATCCTCGGCAAGACCGACGAGATCGGCTGGAACATTGTCGAAGATCCGATCCACATCAACGACCTGCATGCCACGATCCTGCACTTGTTCGGCATGGACCATCTGAAGCTGACGTACAAGTTCCAGGGGCGCAACTTCCGCCTGACCGACGTGGCCGGCAAGGTGGTGAACCAGTTGATCGCGTAACTGGTAGTTGTTCGTTGATCGTGGTTCGTGGTTGGTTGCGGAAGGGCACGTGTTGTACCGCTTGCCCCTTCGCGTGCTTGGAAGTTCCGGCGGGGCATTTCATGGCCGATGCGGGTAAGATCACCGCATGTCGCCGCGCCGGCTTGTGATCGCGATCGAGGTCGCTCTTGTAAGTGTCACGTTGTCGGGTTGCGCGCTGTTCGATAAGCAGTTCCTTCAACAACTGCAGATGATTCAGGCGCGACAGATTGCTCAATCGCGGCTCGTGGTGCTGACGGCTGCATGCCTGATGGCACTGCCGATTTGCGTGATGCTCGGCCTGCTTTGGGCCAGGCGAACCGTCAGCTTGCGTGCCTGGCTGGTGCTGCTGATAGTAGAGGGCGTTCTGCTGGGGGCGTTCGTGGCGATGCGTGCTTACTTCTACCCGTGATCGAGGATTCTTCCCCATGCGACCTTTCGCTCGCGCCCTGCTAATTCTGCCTTGTTTGTGCGTTGCCACTCTCGCCGCCGAAGCGCGCAAGCCGGTGAACGTGCTGCTGATCATGGCCGACGACCTGAACAACGAGCTGGGCTGCTACGGGTCGAAGATCGTGAAGTCGCCGAATATCGATCGGCTGTCCGAGCGGGGCGTGCGGTTCGATCGGGCGTATTGCAACTACCCGGTCTGCAACCCGTCGCGGACGTCATTCCTGAGCGGTCGCCGTCCGACGACGACCGGCATTATCGACAATGCCACCCCCACGCGCACGGTGCTGGGCGACGTCGCGATGCTGCCCGAGCATTTTCGCAAGAACGGTTACACCACGATCAAGGTCGGCAAGATTTTTCACACCGGCGACGAGCACGAAGACCCGCGCTCGTGGGACGAAGACGTGCGCGAGACGAAGGCCGCGAAGAAGCCGCCCGAAGAACAACTCGTCAAAACCAAGAACCCGAGCGCCAAGGTGCTGCACGCCGACGACGCCGACACCTGGGACGGATTCGTCGCGAGCACCGCCGTCAAGCGGCTCGAGAAGCTGGCGGCAGGCGACAAGCCATTTTTCGTGGCGGCAGGTTTTCGCCGACCGCACACGCCGTACATCTCGACCGAGAGATACGCCGCCCTCTACAAGAGCGACAAGATGCAGCCGCAGCCTGGCCCGGAAGAGCATCTGTCGCACATTCCCAAGTGGGCGCTGACGTACAACTTCGATTCCCCCAAGGTCACCGACGACAAGGCGCGCGACGTGATGGCTGCCTACTACGCCAGCATCAGTTACATGGATGCGCAGGTGGGCGTGCTGCTGGAGGCGATGGATCGACTGAAGCTGTGGGACAACACGATCGTCGTGTTTATGAGCGATCACGGCTACCACGTCGGCGAGCACGGTGGCTTATGGCACAAGATGACGCTCTTCGAAGAATCGGCCCGCGTGCCGCTGATCGTCGCAGCGCCGGGCCGCAAGAGTGCGAACTCGCCGAGGCTGGTCGAGTTGGTGGACGTGTATCCGACGCTGGTCGAGTTGGCCGACCTTCCCACGCCCGACGGCTTGGAAGGGCTGAGCGTCGCTCCGCTGCTGGACGATCCGAACCGCAAGTGGAAGAAAGCCGCCGTGACGGTCGCTTGCCGCGGCAAGGGCAAGATCGAAGGGAGCGGGCATCTCGATCGCGACATGATGGGCCGCTCGGTGCGGACCGAGCGCTATCGCTATACGCGCTGGCACGACGGCAGCGACGAGCTCTACGATCACGACAACGACCCGCACGAGTATACGAACCTGGCCGACGATGCGGCTCACGCCGAGACGGTGAAGGAACTGGCCAAGCTCCTCGGCAAGAAATGAACCACGGAGGCACGAAGAGGACCACAGAGGACCACAGATAAGAATTCAGATCGTCACAGATAAGAATTCGGAATGACGAAGAATTCCTTCTGATCTGTGTTTATCCGATTTCATTTGTGTTGATCTGTGGTTCTGCCGCATCGTTGTTGGTCGTCGCCCAGCCGGCGAGTTTCGCGCGGCGGTAGGCGTCGAAACGATCCTCGGCGATTGCCTCGCGTGCTCCGGCCAACAGGCGCTGGTAGTAGGCCAGGTTGTGTAGCGAGAGCAGCATCGGGCCAAGCATCTCGCCGACCTGGAACAAGTGCCGCAAGTAGCCGCGACTGTAGCGGCAGGCAGGGCAGGGGCAGTCGGCTTCGAGCGGACATTCGTCGCGCTGGAACTTTTCATTCCGCAAACGCAGCGGCCCGGCATCGGTGAAGGCCAGCGCGTTGCGGCCGTTTCGCGTGGGCAGCACGCAGTCAAACAAATCGACGCCGCGGGCAATCGCCTCGAGCAAGTCGACGGGCTTGCCGACGCCCATCAGGTAGCGCGGCTTGTCGTCGGGCAGGGCGGGGGCAGTGAAGTCCAGCACGCGGTACATCTCGTCGGGCGTTTCGCCGACGCTCAGCCCGCCGATCGCATAGCCGGGGAAGTCGAGCTTCGCCAGGGCCTCGGCATTGCCGACGCGCAGGCCTTCGTCGAGTCCGCCTTGCACGATGGCGAACTGCGCCTGGTCGGGGCGCTTCGCGGCGTCGCGTGCTCGCTGCGCCCAGCGGAGCGTTCGCTCGGCAGCGTCGAGGATGCGTTCACGTTCGCCGGGGAGCGCAACGACGTGATCGAGCACCATCGCCACGTCGCTGCCGAGCGCCTCCTGGATCTCGACGGCCCGCTCAGGCGAGAGCGCGACCAGACTGCCGTCGAGATGCGAGCGGAACACGGCGCCTTGTTCGTCGACCTTGTTCATCGCCGCGAGGCTGAAGAGCTGAAACCCACCGCTGTCGGTGAGGATCGGCCCATCCCATCGCATGAAGCCGTGCAACCCGCCGAGGTCACGGACAACCGTCTCGCCCGGGCGCAACGCCAGGTGATACGTGTTGCTCAGGATCATCTGCGCGCCGACCGAGCGGAGGTCGTCGAGCCGCACGCCCTTCACCGTGGCCTGTGTGCCGACGGGCATGAACGCCGGCATCTCGACCGTGCCGTGCGGCGTCGTGAAGCGGCTCAGGCGCGCTCTTGAAGAGGTGTCGCGGTGAAGGACTGTGAAGGCGAAAGACGACATGGCAGAAAACGATGAATGATGAATGCTGAACGATGAATGCCGGAAGAATGCACTCCCTATTCAGCATTCATCGTTCATCATTCATCGTTTGCCAATGTCAGTCCCCGCGGAGCTTCAGGGCGTGGCCCGTCAGCTTCTCGCGGACTTCGTTCAGGCTGGTAACGCCGAAGTTCTTGCACTCCAGCAGCTCGTCGCCGGTGCGACGGATCAGCTCGCCGATCGTCGTCACGCCCAAGCGGATCATGCACTTGCGTGCCCGCACCGACAAATTGAGATCGGCGATCGGGCGACCGAGCAAGGCCTGCTCGTCGGGCGAGATGACTTCGGGTTCGTAACCCAGCGTCGGGCTGGTCCGCTCGTGCGCCAGCTGGCCGAGCGAAAGGCCCTTCGAGGCCATCATCTCTTTGATCTCGGTGAGCGAGGTCTCGCCGAAGTTCTTGCTTCCGAGCAACTCCTGCTCGGTCGTCCGCGACAGGTCGCCGAGGGTGAGCAGACCCATCTTTTGCAGACAATTGCGGCTGCGGACCGACAATTCGAAGTCGGTCACGGGGACGCTGAGGAGCTGGTTGAGACGATCACGCCGCTTCTGCGCGTCTTCGTCGTAGAACATGTCGCCGCTGGCGGCAGCGTCCTTGAAGAACAAACGCGCGCGGGGATCGTTCGGGAAGACTTCGAGGATGCGCGAGTAGCACTGACGGGCACGGTCGTATTGCTGGCGGTCTTCGTACAAGATGCCCAGGTTGAGCAGCGCGCCGTAGTTGACCGGGAAGCGTGCGACCGAGCGCTGATACAGCTCGAGCGCGGTTTCATCGTTGCCGCGTCGTTCGTTTTCCATCGCCAGGCCAAACAAGGCTCCGGCATGACGCGGGTCGCTCTCGACGGCGCGTTCGTACAAGGCGATCGACTCGCTGGGGTTGCCCCCCATGGCGGCGATCGTTGCGGCACGCTGATACAGATACTCGGCCGAGCTTTCGATCGCGCCCGACAGTCCGTCGAGCACCTTCAAGGCGCCGGCGGCATCGTCGGCATAACGCAGCGCTTCGGCGCGGGCCAGCGCACACTGGTCGGCGTTGTAGCCGGCCTTGGCGGCCATCTGGTAGGCCTCGACGGCGTTCGCGTAGTCCTGCCGCGCGAAGCGGGTCTTGCCCAAGTAGAAGTAGGCCAGCGCGCCGCCGTCGGCATGACGCAGCGCCTCTTCGCCGAGACGGTAGCGGCCGAGCAAGTAATAGCACACGCCCAGACGTACTTTGCCGGCGGGGCTCTGGTCGCCCTTCTGCTCGAGCTCCTGCACGCCTTCTTGCAGGACGCGGTAGTTGGAGAAGTCGCTGCTGATCGCCTGGGCGATCTGCTGAACCTCGCTGGGACCGAAGGGGCTGTTGGACAGGACGATTTGCTTGATGCCTTGCTCGAGCGCTTGTACCATTCGCGACGTACTCCTTCGATTCTTCTGCCCCGTCGACCGACCGCGCCGGCGATCGATCCTGGACGTGAATGCCGAGTTCGGCCACCGGTCTGCTTTCAGGGCGACCAAGGTAGCTGCTCAGCCGAACTAGAAATTTTAGCAGACCGGGGCAAGCTCGCAAAGTACCGGGGCGTCGCTAGTTGGGACGTTGCACGTACGTCGCTACCAACGGTCGAAAAGACACTTTGGCGCGCCCGATGCAGTGTCTGGCAGGCCGTACCAGGCAAATCCTCGAATCAGGTACGCGATTCCCATGGCAAATGGTGAAGCCGAAAAGACGCCCGTCCCGACCGGGATTATGGGCTTGGACGACGTGCTGACGGGCGGTTTTACCGCCAACCGGGTCTACTTGATCGAGGGTGACCCAGGTTCCGGCAAGACGACGCTGGCGATGCAGTTTCTCCTGGATGGCGTGAAGCAGGGCGAGAGGGTCCTGTACGTAACGCTCTCGGAAACGAAGGACGAACTGCTGGGCGTCGCCGCCTCGCACGGCTGGTCGCTCGACAACGTCGACATCTGCGAGCTGATTCCGTCGGAGCAGAGCCTGCTGCCCGAGGCCCAGACGCGGATGTTTCATCCTTCCGAGGTCGAGCTGAGCGAGACAACCAAGCTCATTCTGGCCGAGGTCGAACGGGTCAAGCCGACGCGGATCGTGTTCGATTCGCTGTCGGAAATGCGACTGCTGTCGCAGAACGCCTTGCGCTACCGGCGGCAGGTGCTCGCGCTGAAGCAGTTCTTCGTCGGCCGGCAGTGCACGGTGCTGCTTTTGGACGATCGGACCAGCGAGACTGGCGACCTGCAGCTGCAAAGCATCGCGCATGGCGTGATTACGTTGGATCAGCTGGCCCCCGAGTTCGGCGCCGAGCGCCGCCGCCTGCGGATCATCAAGCTTCGAGGCCGACGTTACCGAGGCGGCTTTCACGATTTCTGCATCGTGCGCGGCGGGTTGGAGGTGTTTCCACGGCTCGTCGCGTCGGAGCACCATCCCGAGTTCGAGGCCGGGCAACTGCAGAGCGGTATCGAAGCGCTCGACGCGCTGCTGGGGGGCGGTCTCGACCGCGGCACGAGCGTGTTGATGGTCGGGCCTGCCGGCTCGGGAAAGTCTTCGCTGGCCACGCAGTTCGCCGCGGCAGCCGCCGAGCGTGGCGAACGCTCCGCGATCTTTGCCTTCGACGAAAGCACCAACACGCTCCGCATTCGCTCGAAGGGGATGGGAATGTCGCTGGGCGAGCATCTCGATTCAGGCCACGTCAGGGTCCAGCAGGTCGATCCCGCCGAGCTGTCGCCCGGCGAGTTCGCCCATCACGTGCGTCGTGCCGTCGAGGAACAGAAGGCGAAAATTGTCATCATCGACAGCTTGAACGGTTACATGAACGCCATGCCCGGCGAGCAGTTCCTCACGATCCAGCTTCACGAGTTGCTCACGTATTTGGGACAGCTCGGAGTCGTGACGTTTCTGGTGGTCGCGCAGCACGGCCTGTTGGGGAACATGATGCACTCGCCGGTCGATGCCAGTTACCTGGCCGACACCGTGCTGTTGCTTCGATACTTCGAAGCAGCAGGCCGGCTCCGCCGCGCGATCTCGGTCGTGAAGAAGCGGAGCGGCTTCCACGAGGCGACCCTGCGCGAGTTGCGGATCGACTCCGACGGGATCCACATCGACGAGCCACTCACCAATTTCCACGGAGTGCTGACAGGCACGCCCCAGCTGATCGATGGCGATCCCAGTCGCGGTGACAAGGCATGAATGCGGTGGAATTCAGCATTGCGCCACCGACGAGCGACGAAGAGCGAATCCTCGTCGTCGCGCCGACCGACAAGGACGCCGCGCTGTGTCGGACGATCTTGCGCGATGCCGGCATGAGTGCGATGGTCTGTTCCGACGTCCGCAGCGTGTGCGACGAAGTTAAAATAGGCGCCGGCGCCGCGCTGTTGACGGAAGAAGCGATCATGCTGCCCGGCATCGACGCGCTGATCGCCGAGTTGCAAGCGCAGCCGGCCTGGTCGGATTTGCCCATGATCGTGCTCACCCGCGAAGGGGCCGACTCCGAGCTCGCGCTCGGCTTGCTGCGAACCCTGGCCAACGTGACGCTGCTCGAGCGACCGGTGCGCGTCTCGACGCTCGTCAGCGCGCTACAGTCGGCACTGCGCGCGCGACGCCGGCAGTATCAGATTCGCGCGCATATCGAGCACAACGAGCAGGTGGCCGAATCGCTCAAGCGTGAAGCCCAGCAGAAGGACGAGTTTCTGGCGATGCTCGCCCACGAACTGCGAAACCCGCTCGCGCCGATCATGAACGCGCTGGAGCTGTGGACGCCCGACGTCGACGTCGAAACTGCCCGCTGGGCCAACACGCTGATGAAGCGGCAAGTGAACCACATCGTTCACCTGGTCGACGACCTGATGGATATTTCGCGGATCATGCGGGGCCGCATCCAGCTGCAGCTCGAGTCGGTCGAGATCGCCTCAGCCATCCACCACGCCATCGACGAGGCGAAGCCCATCCTCACGACGCAGCAGCAACACTTCACGCTCTCGTTGCCCAGCGAGCCCATCTACGTGATGGCCGACGAACATCGGCTGTCACAGATCGTTTCGAACCTGCTCACGAATGCGGCCAAGTACACGAACCCGGGCGGCAAGGTCGAATTGAAGGCTGAGCGCTGCGACGGCTTCGTCGAGGTGTCGGTCTGCGACACGGGCATCGGCATTGCGCCGGAGATGCTTGAGCGCATCTTCGAGCCCTTCGCGCAGATCAGCGCCTCGCTCGACCGCTCGCGAGGCGGGTTGGGCATCGGCCTGGCGCTCGTGCGGCGATTGGTCGAAATGCAAGGGGGCACGGTCAAAGCCCGCAGCGAAGGCCCTGGCTCCGGCAGCGAGTTCGTCTTTCGACTTCCGGTGGTCGTGCAAAAACCGCCGAAGCCGACGCATGCCTGGACACCGACTTCGATGCCCACGCGCCGCGTGCTGGTCGTTGACGACAATCTGGCGGCAGCGATCACGCTGGGCAAGATGCTCACGCAATTCTGGGGACACGAAGTCGCGATGGCGCACGACGGCCCTGCCGCGATCGAAAAGGCCATCGCCCAGCGACCCGACGTGGCGCTGTTGGACATCGGCCTGCCGGGTCTCTCGGGCTACGAGGTCGCCCAGCGGCTACGCGCGATGCCTGAATTCGCCGACACGCTGCTCATCGCCCTGACCGGCTACGGGCAGGACGAAGATCGCCGGCATTCGCTCGAGGCCGGCTTCGACGATCACCTGGTAAAGCCGGTGTCGGTGACGATGCTCGAAGACGTGTTGCGGCGCGAGCGCGTGCACCGGGGGTAGTTGCCTGCTGCGCTTCGAGATGATGTAGAATGCGCACATGCGGCTCTTCACGTTGCCACACCGCTTGCGGTTTCGCGCGTTCGCAGCGATTTGCGTCAGCGCCCTCTGCCTGACCGTCGCCTCACGCAAGCATCCGACTCTCGAAAGCAATCGGTTCGTTGCGATCGATGGGCCGTGGGATATTTCGGATGACTGTGTTCCACTCGACCCGATCTGGAGAGAGCTGGGATTGGAGGGCGCGGACATGCACGCACTGAGTCGCTTGATGGAAGATGATCTTCAGCGACAGCTGTCTGGTCCAACCCCGTGAGATCGACGATGACGCACGAATACGTCCTCTGGCTTGCGACGGCAGCGTACGGTCTGCACATTCTCGAAGAGTACGAGCTCAACTGGCGCGACTGGGCCCGCAAGGTGCTCGGCCTGCCCGTCGAGTGGGGCACGTTCTATGTCGTGAATTCTCTGGTGGTCGTGCTGGGCATCTGCTCGGCCGGCGTGGGATGGCGGCAGCCCGAGTTCGCGCTGAGCTTTCCGGCGCTGATGCTCATCAACGCCACGCTGTTTCACGTCGTGCCGTTCGTGACGACGCGCATCTTTTCGCCCGGACTGATCACGGCCGTCGTGCTGTTCTATCCCATTGCGGGCTGGGTCTACTACGCGGCCTGGCTCGACGGGGCACTCACGCGGACGACAGGCATCGTCTCGGCCGTGATCGGCGCGCTGCTGATGGCGAGCCCGATCGTGCTGTTGAGGATCAAGGACAAGCCGTTCTTCCGGCAGTGACAGGTGATGGCTTCACACGTGCAGGACAACAGAAATATGCCGCAACGCTGGTGGATCCGATTCGTGCAATTTCGCTTGCGGACGCTGCTGATCGGCGTAGCGATGCTGGGAGTCTTTCTCGCCGCCCGGCCACATATCGCGGCGCAGCGCGCCGCGTTCGCGGATCGCGTCAATGATGCGGGTGGGCAGGTGTACTCTTCCACAAGTACTTGCGATCCTTACAACTTCGAGATCGATCGCCGTCCGAGAGCGTTGGGTCGATTTGGCGCGTGGCTGATCGGCGACGAAGGATTCGCGGAACTTGGCCTACCTGGGTCGATGGACGACCAGTGGCTGATGGCGAGGGTGTTTTTTCCCGAGGCGACGATCACCTCTTTCGACGTCGATGGGCCGTGGGACGTCGACGAGGATTCCAAGAATGGAAGGCCGATCACTCTTTCCAGCACAGTGGGATCCGAAGCTTGGAATTCACGTGACTTGAAGTCGCGGC